>Ga0102900_1000010_pt1 | contig 103420 bp, 101 predicted proteins | sample Colrivmeta1555C3_FD_78449 | JGI IMG/M metagenome (GOLD analysis project Ga0102900, IMG submission 78449) | Estuarine microbial communities from the Columbia River estuary - metaG 1555C-3 | ecosystem: Environmental > Aquatic > Marine > Intertidal zone > Estuary | place: USA: Columbia River...
ATCGTGTCCGGGATGGGCGAACTGAACCAAGCCATTGAGGCCGATCGCACGAACCTTGGCCCTGGCTTTAGGATCGGTCATAGCTTCTTCACACCGACGGAGCCCGTAAGTAATCCCGAGCAGTGGTTTCGCCGTATCATCGAAACTGAAATACACCCGCTTCTTGAAGAGTACTGGTTTGACGCGCCAGAGACGTCGGACCATTGGCGTGACCGGTTGCTGAGGTAGCTCGGTGTCTATTCCGGTCCGCAACATCTACTTCTTGCTTCTCTACGCTTGGGGGCATTTCAAGAGCGGGACTGTTCGAGAGGTTGGCTCAGATCAAAGCCCAGACCTGCCAAACCTGCTCGCGAAAGTCCTAAACGTCGGCTCGCATCGGCTTCTTCGCAGAGGGCTTGACCGCGGCTACATTGAAGTCACGGAAGAAACCCGCTCCCCACGCGGCAAGCTTCGGCTCGATGTAATGGCCAAGCAGCAGACGATGCTACGTGGACTTGCAGTGTGCGATCTCGACGAACTCACGGCGGACGTTCTTCACAATCAGATTTTGAAAGCTAGCTTGCTGGCACTTTCTGCATGCAGCGACGTAGAGAAGCCCCTGCGACACGAGCTGCAGGAGACCGCTCGCAGGATGTCAGGTGTCGCGCCGATCAGGCTCTCTGCTGGAATTTTTCGTCGGGTCCAGCTTTCTCGCAATACGGCGCAATACGGGTTTCTGCTGAGGGTTTGCGAACTTGTCTTCCATGCGCTGATGCCTGACGACAATGGGGGCGGCTCAAAGTTCCAAGATATTCTGGAAGATGAGACCCGCATGTCGGCTCTGTTTGAGGATTTCTTGCGGAATTTCTACCGCGCCGAACTCCCAGGCTATTCAGCCACCTCAGAGATCATGTCGTGGTCCGCGGAGGCCGAGGATATGTCTAATCTAGCCTACCTGCCTATAATGAAGACCGATATTACACTTAGATCGAGCCAAAGAACGATCGTGACCGATGCGAAGTACTATAGGGAGATCTTGGCTGGCGGACGCTATGATCCAAAGGTCCGATCCGCGCACCTTTACCAGCTCACTACCTACCTTGCTCATGTCCGAGAGACTGAGCCGTTAAAAGAGATTTCAGGTATTCTTATCTATCCCGCCAGCACGCAATCTCTGCGGCTCAAGTACCGGCTACTCGGCGCACCGGTAACTGTTGCGACTGTCGATCTGAGCGCAGAGTGGCAACAGATCCATTCTGAGCTCATCGCATTGATAGAACCGGGTGTTCAGCCGTCGCAGAACTCAAAAATCCGGAAGGCATAGAAATGTCAGTTTCGGCCTTCGCTAAGCTTTCTGAATACATTTCGAGGTGGTGTCAGACCAATTCGAACCAGTCTCAGTTTGCCGGCAAACACGCGAACCTATGCGGAACAAAGAAGGCGCCACTCGGCAAGTGCCGCGGCGCGGTGGAGTTTGTAGTTCTGTCGTGAGTAGAGGTGTCGTTCCTGGTTGAAATGGTTTGAGACAGAGGCGTGGACGGCGGCGAATTTCTGTAGACTTCGCATCTGCCGGAAGCGGAGCATCGCCCGCTCTCTTCTTCGAAATGGCAGGTGCGAGTTCTCGGCTCGATTGTTGAGCCAACGGCCTGTGACATGCTGATCTGCTGCGCCGATCTCCCTCAGGGCTGCACCGTACGACCGGAGCTTGTCGGTCACGATGGCCTCCGCTCGACCATGTGTCCTCAAGGTTTTCTTGAGGAATTTCAATGCAGCCTGTCTGTCACGGGTCTTCGTGACAAAGCTCTCCAGCACCTCACCCTCATGGTCCACGGCGCGCCACAGGTAGTGCCGCTCGCCGTTGATCTTCACGAAGACCTCGTCGAGATGCCACTGCCAGCGGCTGGACTTCATGCCTTCAATCCGTCGCTTGCGGATCTTGTTTGCGAATAACGGACCGAACCGGTTCCACCAGAAGCGGACAGTCTCATGGCTGACGTCGATGCCCCGTTCATGAAGCAGATCCTCGACGTTCCGCAACGACAGCGGAAACCGGACATACAGCATTACCGCCAGGCGGATGATCTCGGGACTGGTTTTGAAGTACTTGAAAGGGGAGCGTTTGATCATCACCGGAAGCTAGACGGCGCCCTGCCCCTCCTCAAGTGAAGTTCTTCTGACAGAGCCACCGTCTCTGCTCTCCTCAAACAAGTCGAGCGTCCGGAATAACCGGGGCATCGAGTTTCGGTTATACCCGCAGTGAACGGACGAGCTGTCGGTTCTTCAGCTCCCGCCAATCCTGTCGTGTGCTGGGATGCGGGCGAAGACGCGTTATGGTTTCGGCCGCGAGTTAAACGACGCATTGACGAGCCCACCAATCACGGAGACTCGATGCAAGCCATTCACCGCGTCATTGCAACGTTAGCAACTTCCGCCGGCTGGATGGCAGGTCCAAGTTCAGTGTGTCGGGCCAACCATGACTGGACACTGGCTTTGCCGAGGGAGGGGACCGTCGGCACGGATAGTCCGGCCGGCACGCCTTCACAGGGGACGTTCGACACCATGCCCACATATCGGGCAGCGCGCGCAGATAACGGGAACGGTCACGGTTGCCGCGACCAGGGAGGACAAGGAACATGATTCGCCACATCGTGATGTTCACGTGGAAAGACGGAACGCCCGACACCATCAAGGACGACGTTGTTGCGGGTTTCGAGCACATGAAGCGGTCCATCGAACATGTGATCGACATGAAATGCGGCTCTGACCAAGGATTTGCCGAAGGCAACTTCGACTTTGCCATGATTGCCGACTTTGCCGACAAGGCCGCGTGGTCAGGCTACCGTATGCACCCTGAACATCTTGCTTTCGTTCAGAAGTTCGGTGCCCTTTCTGCCAATATCGCGCGCATTCAGATCGAGATCCCGCACTGAGGTTCACCACTTCGGCGCGGCTGCACCGCGACAAATACCAACGCCAATCGGATCCATGGGAGGACCCAAGATGACCCACCTGACCAAAGTAAACCTGACCCGTCGAAGCCTGCTGATGGCATCGACGGCGGCCCTGTTTGCAGGGCCCATGTTCATGCACGCCGCGCAGGCACAAGCACGCTCGGGCGGCACGCTCAAGATCGGCCGCCCTGCAGACGTGTCGTCGATGAACGTCTTCACACATGCCACGGTCGAGGACGAGATCGTCCACCCGATGGTCTATGACACGCTGCTCTATGGCGCGCGCAACGAGCTGGGCTACGAGCCGGGTCTTGCCGAAAGCTGGACCTTCGATGCGGCGACCAACACCTATGCCTTCACCCTGCGCGAAAACGCCAAGTTCGCCGACGGTTCGCCCCTGACGGCGGCCGACGTGGTCTTCTCGATCAACGAATCGAAAGAGAAATCGACCAACTACAAGGGCCTGATCGCGGGCATCGCGTCGCTGGGCGCGACCGACGCGCGCACCGTCTCGGTGACGTTGGCGGGGACCGACAACCTGTTCCTGTCGGGTCTGCTGTGGGTCTACATCGTGCCCGAAAACTACGGCGGCATGACCGACGAAGCCTTTTTTGCCAACCCGAACGCTTCGGGTCCGTTCACGATGACCGAGTGGACGCCGGGTTCGTCGATGACGCTGACCAAGAACCCGAACTACTGGAACGCCGCCGAGACCCATCTCGACGCGGTGGAAATGCGGATGATCCAGGGCGACAACGAGCGTCTGGCCGCCTTCCAGTCGGGCGATATCGATCTTTACGAAAACGTCCGCTTCGACTTCCTCGACCAGTTGCCTGAGGCCAATCGCCACGTCGTCAACCCGACGGCGCGGACGATGCTGATGTATACCAACAACTACCGCGCGCCCTTCGACAACATCGACGCACGCCGTGCCCTGTCGCTGGCCATCGACCGTACGGCCATCGCCGAGGCGCTGTGGCCGGGCCTTTCGACCCCGGTGCAAGGTTTGCTGATGCCGGGCACTGCCGACACCGTGCCCGCGACCAACGGCACGTGGGACTATGATCCCGCGGCCGCAGTAGCGGCCCTCGCGGCATCGCCCACGCCTGGCGCAACCATCCGTCTCAGCGCGGCCTACATCCGCGCCGTGGACGAAGTGCTGGTTCAGGCTGTGCAGTCGCAGTTGGAAGCGGCCGGGTTCGTGGTCGAACTGAACATTTCGGACTTCAACACGATCCTGGGCCAGGTGCTGAACAACGATTTCGACGTTTGGCTGATCGGCAACACGACCTTCGGCACGACCGCGGCCGAGATGCTCAACTTCTACGCTTCGGCTTTTGGCCCGCTGGGCGGCTGGAACCTGGAGGAAATCGGCGCGCAACTGGCTGAATACCGCACGGCGCAGGATGCGGCCGGTCGGCAGGAGGCAGTGCGCAAGTTCGAGAACCTGATGCGCGAAACCTATTCGGCCTCGCCCATCGGCCACCCGGCGACGGTGTTTGGCGTCGCCAATGGAGTCATGGGTCTGGAGACGCTGGTGACGACCGCCTATCGTCTCGACAAGATCTGGCTCGACCGCTGATCGACGATCGATGAACAGGTCGCGGGCCGATAGCGTTCGGCCCGCGACACCCCGCCCTTCGGAGACCTGCGCATGGACCGCGGCCGCTTCATCTTCAGACGCTTGCTGCAAACGATCCCACTGCTGGCAGGCATCATGTTGCTGGTGCTGTTGCTGCTGCACGTCGTCCCCGGCGATCCGGCCCGTGCCATTGGCGGGATCTCGGCCAGCGAAGAACAGGTCGATCAGATCCGCGAGGAACTGGGCCTCAACCGGTCGCTGCCGGTTCAATACGTCTCGTATGTCGGCAATGCCTTGCGGGGCGATCTTGGTCGCTCGACACGCTCGGGCCGTACCGTGACCTCGATCATTGCTGACCGATTGGCGCCCACTGCGCTGTTGCTGGCCTGCGGTATGATCCTGAGCATTGCCCTGTCGTCCGTCATCTCGGTGATCTCTGCGCGCAACAAGGACAGCGTGCTCGATTTTGCCCTGATCGGCGTGACAGTTGCGGGTATCAGCATCCCGACCTTCTGGGCTGGGCTGATGCTGATCCTGCTGATTGCGCTGCCAACAGGGCTGTTTCCGATCAACGGCTTCGGTGACACGCCGCTCGAAAACCTGCACTCGATCGTTCTGCCCGCGCTGACCTTTGCGATCGCGATCTCGCCGGTGATGATCCGGGCGCTCAGGGCTAAGCTTGTCGACCTTTACCGGCAGGATTTCGTGATGATGTCGCGCGCAGCCGGCCTGAGCGAAAATGCCATCCTGTTTCGTCATCTGTCGCGCCATGCGGCCATCATCCTCGTCACCATGATCTCGGTGCAGGTCGGGCCGATGATCTTTGTCAGCGTCGTGATCGAAAAGACCTATGCCTTGCCAGGTCTGGGCGAAGCACTGGTGAATGCCGTGTCGCAGCGCGATTTCCCGGTCATCCAGGGGATCACGCTGGTCACCGCGCTGTTCGTAACCGCCGTCCACCTGACCGCCGATATCGTGATCTCGTTCCTGAACCCGAGGATGACTCTGAAATGACAGATCACTCCGGGTTCACTGTGCCGACCGAGGCGCCCGCTGTCCGCGCCCCCCGCAAGCGCTTGCCAGGCAAGGCCCGCTTCGGGCTGGCAATCATTGCGCTTTATGTCTTGGCCGGGGTTTTCGGACCCATGCTGCTGCCCTTTGATCCCGATGCCGCGAACATCCTGCAGCGACTGCGCCCGCCGAGTGCCCAGCATTGGTTGGGGACCGACCAACTGGGCCGCGACTTTCTGGTGCGGCTGCTCTACGCGATCCGCATCGATTTGCCCGTCGCCTTTCTCGCCGCATTTTTCCCAATGTTGATCGGCACGGCACTGGGCGCAGTCGCCGGTTTCTTCGGGCGCATTCCCGACATCGTCGTCAGCCGTTCGGCTGATATCGTGCAGGCCTTCCCTGTCTATGTGTTCCTCTTGGTGCTGGTCTTTGCGCTTGGCAGTGGCGCGACCTCGTTCATTCTGGCTGCCACCGTCATCGCCTGGGTTGGCTATGCGCGCTTGGTACGCGGCGAAGTGATGCGCCTGCGCGAGATGGAATTTGTCGCTGCGGCGCGGGTCTCTGGCCTGCCTCCGATGCGGATCCTTGCCACGCATGTGCTGCCCAACGCCCTGCCGCAGACCCTGATCTATTTCATGTCAGACATCGTGATGATGGTCCTCGTGCTCAGTTCGCTGTCGTTTCTTGGTGTCGGCATCCAACCACCGACCGCAGAATGGGGCCGCATGATCGCCGAAGGCCAGCCATTCCTGCGCAGCCAGTGGATCCTGTCCGTCGCGCCTGGCCTGATGCTGATGATGTTCGGCATCGCCTTGTCGCTGGTCGCGGATGGACTCGACGAATGGAGCCGCAAATGACCCGCATCCTCGAAATCGCGGATCTGCGCGTCGATCTGTCCCGCGCCGAGCCCCGGGTTTCGCCGGTCGGGCCCGTCGACCTCTGGCTGGACGCGGGCGAGTGTCTGGGGATCGTAGGCGAATCCGGTTCGGGAAAAAGCCTGACGCTCAAGGCGATCCTGGACCTTCTGCCCGACGGGCTGACCCGCGGGACCGGCACGCAGAAAGTCGCGCAGGGCGGTAAACTGGTGCCGACCGATCCGCGCAGCCTGCGCGGGGCCAAGATCAGCATGATCTCGCAGGAACCGGCGGCGGCACTCGATCCGTTGATGCGGATCGGCGACCTTATCGGCGAAATCGTCCGGCACCACTCGGGCTGTTCTTGGGCCGAGGCGCGCTTGCGGGCGGTGGACCTGCTGCGCCGCGTGGGCGTGCCCGATCCCGAGACGCGCGCCCGCTTTTGGCCGCACGAATTGTCGGGGGGGCTCAAGCAGAGGGTGGTGATCTCGATGGCGCTGGCGTGCCAGTCTGACATCCTTTTGTGCGATGAACCCACCACCGCGCTCGACGTCACCATTCAGGCCCAAATCGTCGATCTGCTGCGCGACCTGCAGGTGAACGACGGGCTGGGCCTGATTTTCGTAACGCATGATCTGGCCTTGATCCGCCAGATCGCCGACCGGATCTGCATCATGTACGCCGGGCTGATCGTCGAGACTGGCCCCAGCGCCGAGATCTTCTCCAACCCGCAACACCCTTACACCCGCGCCCTGCTTTCCGCCCTGCCGGATATCGAACAGTCCGAGGGCCGGCTGGTGCCAATCGAGGGGACGCCCCCCGCTGCAACCGCTTTTCCGCAGGGCTGCCGCTTTGCGCCCCGTTGCCTGCGCGCGAGCGATGTTTGCCGTCAGGCAGCGCCCGCCCTGCTGGCCACCGAAGATGCGCAGGGCGTCAAGGTCGCCTGTCATCACACCGGAGATGTCACATGAGCAATTGGCTCTCGGTGCAGAACCTCAGCGTCGATTTCGTGGTCGGCGGCGGCCGTGCGCCTTCGGTCCTGCGCGCGCTGCGCTCGGTTTCGATGGACATCGAAAAGGGCACAGTGTTTGGCATCGTGGGGGAATCGGGCTGCGGCAAGTCGACTCTGGCGCGCGTTCTCAGCGGGCTGACCGCGCCGACCGACGGCCAGGTGCTGCTGGACGGCAAGCCCCTGGGGATGGACCGCGACAAGGCGCAGCGCCGCCGTATCCAGATGGTGTTCCAGGACCCCGGGTCGTCGCTGAACCCGGCGATGAGCGTGCGCAGAATGCTGTCGCAGCTCTTGTCGTTTCACCAGATCGTGCCGCGCGACCAGATCGAGGCGCGCTGCCGTGCCCTGATGGCGCAGGTCAACATGCCGGTCGACGCGCTCGACAAGAAACCCGGCTCGCTTTCGGGCGGGCAGCGTCAGCGCATCGCCATCGCCCGTGCGCTGGCGTTGGAGCCGGAAATCCTGATCGCTGACGAGCCAACCGCGGCGCTCGATGTGTCGGTGCAGGCGTCGGTGCTGAATCTGCTGAGCGACCTGATCCGCGACCTCGGGATGACGATGATCTTCATCAGCCACGACATGGCGGTCGTGCGCCGGGTCTGCGACCGGATGGCGGTCATGTATCTGGGCCAGATCGTCGAAACTGGGCCAACAGGGGCGGTGTTCGAGGATCCGCGCCATCCCTACACCAACGCGCTGATGGCCGCCGTGCCGCGCCTCGTGCCAAGGGCAGCGGGCGACTACCAGATGCTCAAGTCCGAACAGCCCAGCCCGCTGGCCCGGATCGAGGGCTGCACCTTCCGCGGCCGTTGCCCCAAGGCGGGTCCGGTCTGCGCGACGCTGGCCCCGGTTCTCGATGGCGGGGCGCATCGTGTGTCGTGCCATTTCCCCCGTGCGGGGACTAACCCGGTAACCGAAGGATCATCCCATGGGCATTGAGATGCTGACCCCCAGCCAGACAGCCTGCAAGATGACCGCGGCACATATCTCGGAAGGGCGCGTCAAGGCCATGCAGGCCGCCGCCGGTGTCGGGCTGGTGCAGGGGCCTGCGCATGGGGTCACGCTGAGCGATCTCGATGGAAATACCTATATCGACTGCCGGAGCGCCGGCGGTGTCTTCAATCTTGGCCACACGCGTGCCCAGATCGCCGAGGTCTTGGCCAAAGCGGTGCAGGACACCGACATGGGCGACTGGATGCTGCTGTCGGGGATTCGCGCGATCACGGCCAAGAAGCTTGCCTCGCTGGCCCCAGAAGGGCTCGATCATGTCCAGTTCGGCGTCACCGGGAGTGAGGCGGTCGAGGTTGCCTGCAAGCTGGCGCGCGGCACTACGGGCCGGGAAAAGCTGGTTGCAATGACCAACGCCTATCACGGGTTCAGCGGATTTGCGCTGGCCACTGCGCCCGAGGATCTGATCGCACCCTATGGCCCTTTGACGCCGGGCATCGTGGCGATACCGCACGGCGATCTTGCCGCCGCCGAGAGCATGATCGACGACGAAACCGCCGCGGTCCTTCTGGAAACCGTGCAGGGCTCTGGCGGTGTGGTTCTGCCGCCCGAAGGATATCTGGCGGGGTTGCGCGCCCTGTGTGACCGCCACGGCGCCCTATTGATCTTTGACGAGGTGCAGGCGGGTCTGGGGCGGACGGGCAAGCTCTTTTCCTTCGAGCATTGGGGCGTGGTGCCCGACATGGTGGTGATCGGCAAGGCACTGGGCGGTGGCTATTATCCGATCTCGGCGTGCCTCTACAGCGCCCGCGTGCTGGACTTCGTGAACGTCCGCCCGCTGGCGCACCCTTCGACCTTTTCAGGCTCTGAGCTGGGCTGCATGGTGGCACAGAAGGCGCTGGATCTGCTATCGGACCCGGCGCTGTTGGCCAATGTCGAGGCGATGGGCGCGCGCCTTGCGCGTGGTTATGGCACCCTGCAAGCCGCTTTTCCCGACTTCGTGCTGGGCCACCGCCAGATCGGCCTGTTCACCGGGCTCGACACGCCCGACGCCGAAACCGGCAAGGCCCTGAGGCATGCGGCCGTCAGGGCCGGGCTGATCGCCTTTACCGCGCCTTTCCAGCCGCAGGTTCTGCAGATTTGGCCGCCCTTGGTGATCACCAAGGACGAGATCGACGAATTGCTGCTTCGCCTGACCCACGCGGTGCGCGAAGCGGCCGACAGCTTCAACGAAACAAACACACACACCCGTGCCAACGGGACCTGAGGAGGACACGTCATGGACATCAGCAAGACACTCGAAGGAAAGATCACCGGCGGCCACATGCTGGCGCGCGCGATGGCGGCCAAGGGGGTAAAGAAGGTTTTTGCCTTGTGCGGCGGGTTCATCAACCCGATCTTCATGGGCTGCCACGATTACGGGATCGAGGTTATCGGCTGTCGCAACGAGATGGAGGCGGGCTTCATGGCTGCCGCCCATACGCGCGTCACCCGCGAACCGGCCATCTGTATCGCCGAGCCCAGCGGCTTCACCAACTATGTCTCGGCCGTGGCCGAGGCCTATTATGCGGGCGACCCGGTGCTGTTCATCTCGGCCTCGGCCAATACGCACCATTTCGACAACGCGGGTTTCAAGGAAATGCCGCAAGCCGATGTGGTGCGTTCGATGACCCGCTATGCCGTCGAGGTCAACGAGGGCGAGCGCATCGGCTGGTTCTTTGACAAGGCATGGGACATCGCGACCAACGCGCCCACCGGGCCCGTACAACTGGCGATTCCGACAAACTTCCTCTTTTCGGGCGCCTACGCCGCCGATCCCGCGCCGACCGCCCGCCGCTTTGACCCCGCGCGGCAAAAGGTGCACAAGCCTGCCCCCAACCCGGCCGACGTGGCCGAATTCACGGAATTGCTGGCCAAGGCCAAGAAACCCGTGGTCATCGTGGGCCCTGGTGTGTGGTATTCGCACAGCGAAGAGGCGGTGGCGGATTTCTGCGCCGCGCAGGGCATCCCCCTGTTCCAGCCGGTCACGCATGTGAAATCCATTCAACCCGGCCATCCGATGAACATGGGTCTCGTGGACTACCACCAGAACCCCTGTTCGCGGCTCTTGGGCGCGCAGGCCGATCTGGTCATCCTGTTGGGTGCGCAACTCGACTTCCCGCTGGGCTTTGGCGAGGCGCCGCTGTTCCGTCGCGACCAGACTATCGTCGCCGTCCATCCGACTGCCCGCCAACTGTCGAACGTGATGAACGCCGATGTGCGCATCTGTTCGGACGTGGGCGTGCTGTTCGATGTACTCAAGGCACAGGGCGTCAAATCGGACGTGGACGCGGGCTGGACCGCCTCGATCCGCGCCGCGCGCGACGAAAGCATCGTGCAATTTGACGCCACGATGAACAGCGACGAGGGGCCGATCCATCCGTTGCGCCTGTGCCTCGACGCGCTGAACGCGGTGGGCGAGGACGACATCATCGTCATCGATGGCGGTGACATCGCCGCCTGGTTCGAGGTGGCACTTGGCATCTGGGGCCGCGAAGGCAAGCGGGTGAAGCGCATCGTCAACCCCGGCCCGTGGGAGCAGATGGGCACTGGCCCGGCCTTTGCCACGGGGGTCAAGATCGCCTATCCGGACTCGAAGGTGCTGCTGGTCACCGGCGATGGCTCGCTGGGGCTGGCGCCCGGCCTGACGCCGCTGGAAACCTCGATGGACCACAAAGCGCCGGTCACGATCGTGGTCGCCAACAATGGCCAGTGGGGCATGATCCAGGAACAGCAGAAGGCAATGTGGGGCCGGGTCGTGGCGACCAGCCTGCGTACACAGGATTACGCGCCGATCTTTGCCGGCGCGGGCGCCCATGCCGAAACCGTGCACGAGGCGGGCCAGATCGCGCCTGCCATCCGCCGCTCGCTGGCCAACAACGCCACGATCTCGGGTCTTGTCGACGTCAAGACCTTCAGCGCACGCTCGCCGATCACCCAGGGACTGGTTGACATGCGGATCAAGACGGCCATCGGCTGACCGCCAGACAGGAGAGATATGATGAACATTACGAACATGACGATGCCGGACCACCTTTGGCGTCCGATCACCCAGCACAGCCTTCTGGCGGGCACCACGCCGCGCAAGATCGTCAAGGGCAAGGGGGTCTGGCTGACCGACAACATGGGCAATTCCTTTATCGACGCGCTGGCCGGTCTGTGGTGCGTCAACGTCGGCTATGGTCGCAAGGAACTTGCCGAGGTAGCGGCCCACCAGATGGAAGAGCTGTCATACCTTGCGCCAGTGCTGTCGTCGGAACCGACCGTGGCCTTCGCCGATAAGCTCCAGGACATGCTGGGCTTCGACGGCCACGTGTATTTTTCGGTCAGCGGGTCCGAGGCGAACGAGACTGCCATCAAGATCGCGCGGCAATATCACCTGCAGAACGGCAAGCCCGGCGAACATCGTTATAAGATCCTATCGCGCTATCGCGGCTATCACGGCAACACGCTGGGATCGATGACTGCCACTGGTCAGGCCGAGCGCAAGATGGGCTACGAGCCGGGCGGTGCCGGCTTCGTCCACGTGATGCCGCCCTACCCCTACCGACGGCACGAGAAGCTGACTGTCGAGGAACACGGCGCCGAGATGGTGAAACTGATGGAAGAGACCATCATTCACGAAGGAGCCCAGACCATAGCGGCGCTTATCATGGAGCCGATGATCAGCGGTGGCGGCATCATGGTGCCGCCAGACTGCTACGTTCCGGGCATCCGGGCGCTGTGCGACAAATACGGCATCCTGTTGATCTTCGACGAAGTTGTATCGGGTTTTGGCCGCACCGGAAAGATGTTCGGCCACCAGCACTGGAACACGCAGGCCGATATCTTCACCTTTGCCAAGGGGTTGGCCAGCGGCTACATGCCCATTGCCGCGACAGTGGTGAAGCCCGAGATATTCAACGCCTTCCTCGGCAAGCCCGGCGACATGACGCACTTCCGCCAGATCAACACCTTTGGCGGGCACACTGTGTCGACCGCTGTGGCCATGCGCAACGTCCAGATCGTCGAGGACGAGGACCTTACCGGGAATGCCGCCCGCATGGGCAAGTATTTTCGCGACCAGATGGCCGCCGAAGTGGGCGACCATCCCTTTGTCGGCGAAATCCGGGGCTTGGGCCTGTTGAACGGGATCGAACTGGTCGAGGACCGGCAGACCAAGGCTCCGTTGCCCGAAGCCAAATTGAACGTCGTGACAGGGACTGCAATCCAGAGCGGTGTTTTCCTCGGTCGCAACAGCAACACCGTTCCGGGGCGCTGCAACGTACTGTTGATCGCGCCACCGCTGGTGATCAACCAGTCCGAAACCGACCAGATCGTCGCCGCGATCAAGAAAGGCCTGACCGCAGCCATGGGCTGATCGTAGAAGATTGCCTGGGGCGGCGGGTCAATGCGCCGCCCCGGCGCCCAAGGATCAAAGCCCCAGGTCGAGGCCGGATTCGCGCAGCCCGCTCAGGATGTAGTGGCTCTCGTTTTCCTTTGGAAAGAACCCGCAGACCAGCGGCGCGATCAGGTGCTCCATCCCGGGGACCAGCTTCTTAATGCGCATCGCGCTATACGCCGCGCGCCGCGAGTCGCCGGTGCGCGCACAGACTGCCGCCTGAAAAACGTGCAGCCAGAACACGTTGCCGTTGAGCGAACTCGACAGGATCCTGTCAGCGACATCAAGATCGTCGGCGCGGATGCGGGGGATCACGTTCGCCAATTCCTGCATGTAGAACGATCCTGAACCGGGCATCACATCAATGGGTGGTTTGACAGGGTTCGCGGGATCGGGATTGGCCAGTGCGATCAGCATCTGCGCCTTGTGCTGCAACGAGACGGGCGGCGACAAATCCAGGATGCTTTTGCCGATCTCGAACGCGCTGTGCGTTTGTCCGGCGTTCAGCTTGGCAAATCCCAATGCCATGCGGCACGTGATGTCGTTCAAGTCCAGTGACAACGCCTCTTCGGCCAGTTCGAGGTACTGCTCGGCCGATCCTGTTTCGCCCTGAACGCGCAGCCGTCCGGCGACGCGTCGCATCTCGGCCAGCAGGCCGCGGATCGCCGGCTCGAATGGCCGTGAGCGGGTGAGCGTATCGAGCCGCGCAACCGTTTTGGCCACGGTGTCGAGTTTTTGCGAGGCCATGTAATTGTAGGCATAGAGCACCGCTTCCAGCGCTTCGTCACGGCTGGCCGCCGAGGCGATCGCGGGAACCACGCCGAGGATCGGGTCGGCAAGCACCGTTCCGATAACGCGGGCAAACTGCTGTGCGAGTTGGGCCGTTTCGGTTGTCCGGGTGTCCAGTACGTAGCGATGGCACCACTTTGTTTCGCCGCTGGGGACTTCGCGGACCTCGGTAAAGACCCGGTAGTCAGAGTCCGTTCGCACGAAGCTCGAATGCATCGAGATACGGGCGCCGTGTTCCTCGGCCGCGCGCAGGGAACGGTCGCGGTTCATGCCGGCCTCGATCAGGAACCTCATGACAGCCGTGCTGGCCAGCGGTGAGCTATGCGCGTGAAACCGTGTGCCTGTGGCGACCAGATCGACGATTTCCGCGCAATCACCGAAACCCGAGCTGAAGCTGGCAAAGACGGTTACGGGCATACCGACCGGAGTCGCCTTTGGGTCCGGTGTCGGTGCCCTCCCGGCAACAAGCGTCGGCCGGTAGCTGCCTTTCGGGATTTCCAGCCGCTCGCCCCCGATCGTGCTGTTATTCGCATAATAGACCGCCAATGCGGTGCGAAGACGCCCGATCTCGATACGGACATGCGCATCGGCGACGGGATCGAAATCGTCGCCAAGGCCCATGACATCGACGGCGATCCTCGTTTGCGACACGGTGTCATCGGGGTGTTTTGCGACGAACTCGCTCAGGTAGATCAGCAGCGCCTTGAGTCGCTTCGATGCCTTGAACTCGGGGTCACGCACAACATACGCAGCCGCCCGGAGCACACCGGATTGATTCCAGCTGGATTGGACCGCTGTCGGCGTCGCCATCGACTGTTCCCCTCTTCCCCCTAGCAAACGACATTTCGATAACGTTAGCAACTTCCATCAGGAGGCGCGACTTGCGCATCCTGATGTAAGCCCGTCTCGACGTTTCTGCGGCGGTTGAAAAGGGCGTCCGACAATCAGGAACGCGCGGGGCAAGCGCGGCATTTCGGGGGGAGCATGCGATATTCAGCTTGGGAAGTGTTCCGGCATGGCCTGACCGGCAACGGCGGCTGGAAACCGGTTTGGCGCGACCCGGCGCCCAAACCCCGCTACGACGTTGTCATCATTGGCGGCGGCGGGCACGGGCTGGCGACGGCCTATTACCTTGCCCGCGTGCACGGCATCCGTAACGTCGCTGTGCTCGAGCGCAGCTATATCGGCGGCGGCAACACCGGGCGCAACACGACGATTGTGCGTTCGAATTACATGCTCGAAGGCAACATGTCGTTCTATTCCCATTCGCTGCGGCTGTGGGAAGGGCTGGAGCAGGAGCTGAACTACAACGTGATGTTCAGCCAGCGCGGCCTTGTGGTGCTGGGCCATTCCGACGGTCAGGTCGAGATGCTGGCCCGGCGCGGTACGATGTCGATCATGGCGGGCGACGATGGCGAATTGTGGAGTCGCGAGGAATGCCGCCGGCAAATGCCTTATCTGAACTATGACGATCCGCGCTTTCCGATCTATGGCGCCTTGATGCATCGGCGCGGCGGCACGGCGCGCCATGATGCGGTGGTCTGGGGCTATGCCCGCGCCGCAGACCGTCTGGGGGTCGACATCATCCAGAACTGCGAAGTGCAGGGCTTCCGAATCGAGAACGGCAAGATGGTCGGCGTCGAGACCTCGCGCGGGTACATCGGCGCGGGCAAGGTCGGCATGACCGTCGCGGGCCGTTCGGGGCAGGTGGCAGCAATGGCAGGGTTCCGCCTGCCTATCGAAAGCCAGGTGCTGCAAGCTTTCGTCACCGAAGGGCTCAAGCCGATCCTGCCCACCGTCGTCGCCTTCGGGATGGGTCATTTCTACATCAGCCAGTCGGACAAGGGCGGGTTGGTGTTCGGCGGCGACCTCGACGGCTACAATTCCTACGCCCAGCGCGGCAACCTGCCGATGATGGAACACGTAGCCGAGGCGGGCATGGCGCTGATGCCGATGATCGGCAAGGCCAAGATGCTGCGGTCGTGGGGCGGGATCAACGACATGACGATGGATGGATCGCCGATTATCGACCGTTCGCCAGTCGAGAATTTCTTTGTCAACTGCGGCTGGTGCTATGGCGGGTTCAAGGCGATCCCGGGCTCGGGCAACGTCTTTGCGCACCTGATGGCCACGGGCAATCACCACAAGGCCGCCGACAAGCTGCTGCTCAACCGGTTCGAGACCGGCCGGCTGCTGGACGAGACCGGCAACGGCCCGTCGCCGAACCTGCATTGAGGGAATAGACCATGCGCATTCCGTGCCCCAACTGCGGCGACCGTGACAGCCGCGAATTCCATTACCGCGGTTCCGCCGAGCTGTTCCACCGTCCCGCCGGGGACGCAGGGCAGCCCGCTTTTGTCGAGTATGTCTATTTCCGCGACAACCCCGCCGGCCGGCACCGAGACCTGTGGCTGCACGAGACGGGTTGCCGATCGTGGATCGTCGTCGAACGCGACACGGCCACCCATGAAATCCTGTCCACGGCTTTGGCCGCCGATGTCGCGAGGGGCGCGCAATGAGCCGTTTGCCATCTGGCGGTCTGATCGACCGCTCCCAACCCCTGAGCTTTCGCTTCGACGGACGAACCCTGCGCGGCTTCCAGGGCGACACCTTGGCCTCGGCGCTTCTGGCCAATGACGTTCGCCTTGTGGCACGCAGCTTCAAGTATCACCGCCCGCGCGGCATCCTGACGGCCGGTTCGGAAGAGCCCAATGCGCTGATGCAGCTGGGGCAAGGCGACCAGACGACGCCCAACGTCCGTGCCACCACTCAAGAGCTGTTCGATGGCCTGATCGCCGCCTCGCAGAACCGCTATCCGTCGCTGCGATTCGACCTGCTTGGCATCAACGATCTGCTGTCGCCATTCTTCAGCGCCGGATTTTACTACAAGACCTTCATGTGGCCCAAATCGTTCTGGGAAAAGCTCTACGAGCCGCTCATCCGCCGCGCCGCCGGTCTGGGTATGCTGAGCGGCAAGGCCGACACTGCGCGCTATGAAAAGGCCTTTGCGCATTGCGACCTGCTGGTGATTGGCGCCGGGCCTGCGGGCCTGATGGCGGCGCTGACCGCCGGGCAGGCTGGTCTGGATGTGATCCTCGCCGACGAGGATTTTGCCTTGGGTGGCCGGCTGATCGCGGAAACGCTCGAGGTTGACGGCATGCCAGGCCGCGACTGGGTCAAGAGGACAAGCGCCACATTGTTGGCGATGCCCAATGTCCGGTTGATGCCCCGCACAACGATCACTGGCGCTTATGACGGTGGCACCTATGGCGCTTTGCAACGCGTGTCGCACCATCTCGCCGAAGTGCCACAGGACGCGCCACTGGAAACCTTCTGGCGCATCGTCGCGCGCCGCACGATCCTTGCGGCGGGCGCCATCGAACGCCCGATTGCCTTCCCCAACAACGACCGCCCCGGCATCATGATGGCCAGTGCGGTGCGCAGTTATGCCAACCGCTTTGCCGTGGCACCCGGCCAGCGCGTCACCGTGTTCACCAACAACGACGACGGGCACCGCACGGCGCTGGACCTGACGGCGCAGGGAATCACTGTGGCTGCCGTGATCGACACGCGCGACGGCATCACGTCGTCGGGCGACTACCCTGTCATTGCGGGTGCGCAGGTCACCGGCACGCGGGGCCGCCAGGGACTGAGCGGGATTACCGTTCAGACCGCGTCGGGCAGCCGCTCGATCGAGACCGATTGTCTGGCGGTCAGCGGCGGCTGGAACCCGACCGTACACCTGACGTGCCACATGAACGGCCGCCCGGTCTGGCGTGAGGATATCGCGGCCTTTGTCCCGCGCGAAGGCGCCGTGCCCAACCTGCACGTCGCGGGCGCCGCGAGGGGTGAATTCACGACGCATGGCGCGCTTACAGGCGGGCTCGATGCCGCCCGTGCGGTGTTAAGCGAGCTTGGCGTCACCAGCCCCGCCATCGATGTCCCGCGCGCCGAGGATTCGCCTGTCCGCCTTGCGCCTTTCTGGCATGTCGAGGGGGGCAAGGGTCGGTCGTGGCTGGATTTCCAGAACGACGTCACGACCAAGGATGTCAAACTGGCGCACCGCGAAAACTTCCGCTCGGTCGAGCACATGAAGCGCTACACCACGCTGGGCATGGCAACCGACCAGGGAAAGACCTCGAACATGGGCGCATTGGCGATCATGGCCGACCTGACCCAGCGGTCCATCCCGGACACAGGCACGACGATCTTCCGCCCGCCCTACACGCCGGTGGCACTGGGCACACTGGGCGCAGGCGGTGCCGGCAAAGGCTTTGCGCCCGAGCGGCTGCTGCCATCGGACGCGATGGCGCGCGAGATGGGCGCCAAGATGTACGAGTTGGGCCTGTGGTATCGGCCCGGGATGTTCCCCAAGCCGGGCGAAACCCATTGGCGTCAGACCTGCGACCGCGAAATGCAGATGGTCCGTACGGCGGTCGGCATCACCGACGTGACGCCGCTGGGCAAGATCGCCTTGCAGGGGCCAGACGTGCCCACGCTGCTTGACCGGGTCTATGCGAACACCTTTTCGACCCTGGCCGTAGGGCGCGTGCGCTACGGGATCATGCTGCGCGAGGATGGGATGGTGCTGGACGACGGCACCACGGCGCGGCTGAGCGAGACCGAGTATGTGTTGACCACGACGGGCGGGGCCGCAGGTCTGGTTTTCAACCACCTCGATTTCTGCACACAAGTCCTGTGGCCTGATCTCGACGTGCAATACGCCTCGGAAACCGACCAATGGGCGCAGTTCTCGATCGCGGGCCCCAAGGCACGCGAGTTGGTCAACGCCCTGTGCGCCGAAGACATCACCAACGAGACTTTTCCCTACATGGCCTGCGGCACGGTCAGTATCGGCGCGGTCAAGGCGCGACTGTTCCGGATTTCGTTCTCGGGCGAGCACGGATACGAGATCGCGGTGCCTGCGCGTTATGGCGATTCTCTCGCGCGTGAACTCGGCCGGCGGGCCGAGGCGCTGGGCGGCGGCTGGTACGGGCTCGAGGCGCTGAACGCGCTGCGTATCGAAAAGGGCCTGCTGACCCATGCAGAGTTGGACGGGCATGTCACGGCTGACGACCTCGGACTGGGCGGCATGGTGTCGAGCAAGAAGGATTGCATCGGCAAGACCCTCAGCCAGCGCCCTGCAATGATCGGCGCCGGACGCGAGCAACTGGTCGGCCTGATCCCCGTCAGCCCTCTGACACAGTTCAGCGCAGGGGCATACATCTTCAACAAGGGCGCCGCGCCAACCCTCGAAAACAACCAGGGCCATGTGACCAGCCACTGCCATTCCCCGACGCTGGGGCATCTGATCGCCATGGCGATGCTCAAGGACGGTCGGTCGAGGATCGGGGAACAGGTCGTGATCCGCGACCATACCCGCAACATCGAGGCCGTTTGCGAAGTTTGCACCACGGTCCACCTCGATCCAGAAGGAGCGAAACTCCGTGGTTGATTTGCAAGCAAGAAGCCCCGTTGCAGACATGCTGCCGATCAGTGCCGGCAGCGTCACCCTGACAGAAAGTCGGCCGGAATTCGTGACCCTGTTGCAGCCGCGCGCTGGCAGGTCCAGCGAACTGTCGGCCGCCCTGGAAACGGTTCATGGCATGAAGTTGCCTGAATTGGGTGGGTCGACGAGTTCGGGTTCAGTGCGCGTTCTGTGGTTCGCAAGGGACCAGTACTTGCTGGTTGGCGACCGCCCGGCAAACCCGGACCTTTCGTCCGTGGCGGCCCTGACCGATCAGAGCGACGCATGGATCGTACTGGCTTTGTCCGGTTCTGGCTCGGCTGACGTTTTGGCGCGCCATTGCCCCCTGGATCTGCGCAGTGACCGCTTTGCTGTCGGTCAAACGGCCCGTGTTCCGGTTGCCCATCTTCCGAGCGTCCTCGTCAAGCTGGACAACGGCTTTGAGGTCATGGTCATGCAAAGCTTGGCAAGATCCGCTGTGCATCATCTTGGTGAAGCGATGACCTCGGTCGCCGCACAGGCGCGATTGGGATGACCGCGGGGCTTTTCGGCCGCAGTCTTTTGACTCGATGTCTGCCATAGCACCGGGTCCGTCAGTCCCAGTGTCGTGGGAAAAGCCACTCTCGGAACCTCGCCCCAGACATTGTGGCGGTTCGGGATCAGCGGGGTTCCGTTTCGGGAATCCTCGGCAAAGAGGTCGGCGCGCATCCGCTTGGCTCTGCGCCCACCGGACTTCGGCTTGACTGCTCTGGGCACACCGATGAACACCGTCGCCTTCGATGGCGATCGGTGGATTAGGGAAGATGTCTTAGATGACGAAAAGAACCGCTACCGTGTTGCTTTCGCGCATCAGCGAAACAACGTTGCGGAATACCTATGGCATCCTCGTGTCGATCATCGTCGCGACGAACGCGCAGTTCATTTCGGAGCACTACGGCGCGCCTGCGATGCTCATGGCGCTGCTCTTGGGAATGGCGTTCCAGTTCCTGTCTGAAGAAGGCCGTTGCGCGGACGGAATCGCTTTCACGTCCCGTACCGTGCTCAGACTCGGCGTTGCATTGCTGGGCGTGAGGATCAGCTTCAATCTTTTGGCCGACCTGGGACCAGGTCTTGTCGGATTGGTCATTCTTGGCGTTTGCCTTACAATCGTCGCGGGGGTGCTATCAGACTAATTCGAACCAGTCTCAGTTTGCCCGAGAACGCACGAACCTATGCGGAACAAAGAAGCCGCCACTCGGCAAGGGCCGCGGCGCGGTTGAGCTTAAAGTTCTGTCGCGAGTAGAGACTGCGTTCCTGGTTGAAATGGTTTGAGACAGATGCGTGGATGGCTGCGAATTTTTGCAGACTTCGCATCCGTCGGAAGCGGAGCATCGCCCGCTCTCGTCGCCTGAATGGAAGGTGCGAGTTTTCGGCCCTGTTGTTGAGCCAGCGACCTGTTTCTTGCCGATCGCCCGCCCCGATCTCCTTCAACGCAGCTCTATAAGAGCGAAGCTTGTCCGTCACGACAATCTCGGGTCCGCCATGCTTTCGCATCGTTTTCCTAAGGAATTTCAGAGCCGCCTTCTTGTCACGGGTCTTAGTGACGAAGCTCTCAAGCGCCTCTCCTTCGTGATCGACTGCCCGCCACAGGTAGTGCCGCTCGCCGTTGATCTTCACGAAGACCTCGTCGAGATGCCACTGCCAGCGGCTCGATCGCATACCCGCGATCCGTCGCTTGCGGATCTTGTTTGCGAATAACGGGCCGAACCGGTTCCACCAGAAGCGAACGGTCTCATGGCTAATCTCAACTCCGCGCTCGTGCAGCAGGTCCTCGACGTGACGCAACGATAGCGGAAACCGCACATACAGCATCACAGCTAGGCGGATGATTTCTGGAGACGTTTTGAAGTACTTGAAAGGGGAACGTTTGGTCATCACCGGACGCTATCGGGTGCCTCGCCACGCCTCAAGCGAAGTTCTTCTGACAGGACCCCCGACACCAAATCTGCGTGGCAGGGTGAGACAGGGGTCGGTGGCGGTGCGGATGGGATTCGAACGTTCGGCTTCGCGTTTGGATCTCAGTCCCTTTCCATCCGCAGCAAACTTCCGCTCTCCGCCAATCTTCGACCTTGCCGCAATTTGACTTCGTAGTTTGCTAAGACTTGAGGGTCGACGTCGGCTCGCAATCGGTTAGAGAAGGTCTTCCTCGATCTGGGCCTTCTTGACGCTACAATGATGATGATCTAGTTAGCCGACACTGTTGCGGGTGTTGTGTAATGGTAAGACCTCAGCCTTCCAAGCTGATGACACGGGTTCGATTCCCGTCACCCGCTCCATAAAATCGTTTCCGACAAAATACCTACAAAAAGTCAATCAGACTTGCGACAAGCATCTGGTAATAATGGTTGTTATGGAAATATAGCTCTAGCCTTCCAAGCTGATGACACGGGTTCGATTCCCGTCACCCGCTCCAGGTTTTCCGATTGAATTTATGATTTGAGGTCTGGCGGGTTGTGCAAGTCGGGCGCGATCTCTATGTCGGCTCTGCAATGAAAGATCGAGAGCCATGGCTGACGCATCGGTGAACGCCGCCCAAGACCGTCCGACATCGCGCCATGTGGGCTCGCTTGGCGGGCTTTGGCCCTTCATGAAACCTTATGGCATGATGATGACCGCCGCGGGGATCGCTCTTGTCCTCACTGCGATGATCTCGCTTGTCCTGCCGCTCGCCGTGCGCCGCGTGGTCGACAATTTCGAGATCGGCGAAGGTTCGCTCCTCGATCAGTATTTCGCCATGGCCCTTCTCATGGCCGGTCTGCTCGCGATCGGGACGGCGGTTCGCTACTATCTTGTGACCCGCCTCGGCGAACGCGTGGTGGCCGATATCCGCAAGGCCGTTTTCGAGCGTATGATCAACATGAGCCCGGCCTTCTTCGAGAAGGTCATGACCGGCGAGGTTTTGAGCCGGATCACCACCGACACGACGCTGATCCTGTCTGTCATCGGCTCGTCCATTTCGGTGGCGCTGCGCAATGTGCTGATCCTGTTCGGCGGCATGATCCTGATGTTCTTCACTTCGGCCAAGCTCACCGGCCTTGCGCTGCTGATCGTGCCGGCGGTGATCATTCCGATTGTGTTCCTCGGCCGCCGCCTGCGGACCCTGAGCCGTGAAAACCAGGACTGGATCGCCGCTTCGTCGGGCAATGCCTCCGAGGCGCTCTTGTCGGCACAGGCGGTGCAGGCCTTTACCCAAGAGCATCATGCCTCTGTCCGCTTCGATGACGTGACAGAGCGCAGCTTTGTCGCCGCCCTGAACCGGATCGTCACCCGGGCGGTGATGACCTCGATCATCATTTTCATGATCTTTGGCGGCATCGCGGTCGTTCTTTGGATCGGCGCGTGGGACGTGCGCTCCGGCGCGACGAGCGTGGGCGAGCTTGTGCAGTTTGTCATTTATTCGGTGATGGTCGCCGGCTCCACCGCCGCGCTCAGCGAGATTTGGGGCGAGGTGCAGCGCGCCGCTGGCGCGACCGAGCGATTGATCGAGCTTTTGAACACGGTTGATACCGTGGCAGATCCGGCTGCGCCGAAGGCTGTGCCGGATATGCGTGCGGGCCGGATCGAGTTTGACAATGTCACCTTTCACTATCCTTCGCGTCCGAACACGGCAGCGCTTGAAGGCGTGACATTGACTGTCGAGCCGGGCGAAACTGTCGCGCTCGTTGGCCCTTCAGGTGCCGGCAAATCGACGATCATGCAGCTTCTTCTGCGCTTCTTCGATCCCCAGAGCGGCGCGATCCGAATGGGAGGCGTCGAACTGCGCGACCTCAAGCGTTCGGATTTCCGCAAATTCATCGCACTGGTGCCGCAAGATTCGGTGATTTTCGCGGATACCGCCCGTGAAAATATCCGTTTTGGCAAGCTCGATGCGACCGATGCCGAGGTCGAGGATGCGGCCCGCGCCGCAGCGGCGCATGATTTCCTGTCGGCTTTGCCCGAGGGCTATGAAAGCCCGGTGGGCGAGCGTGGTGTCCTTCTCTCGGGCGGTCAGAAGCAGCGCATCGCCATCGCCCGCGCGATCCTGCGGAACGCGCCGATCCTGCTTCTGGACGAGGCGACCAGTGCGCTCGATGCCGAAAGCGAGCGGCTGGTTCAGGATGCCGTCGATAAATTGGCGGAAGACCGCACGACCCTCATCATCGCGCACCGTCTGGCCACAGTGAAGAAAGCCGACAGGATTGTCGTTTTCGACGAAGGTCGGATCGTCGCGGAAGGCACGCACGACGATCTTGTCGCGGCAGGAGGGCTTTATGCCCGCCTGGCCAAGCTCCAGTTCACGGAAGGCATTGCCGCCGAGTAAATGTCGTTGGGTAATTCTTGAACCTTGGCGCAGATCAACTATCGTCATGGGAAAGCCGCGCAGACGGCATCAAGGGAGACCACCATGACATTCGCCAGCATCGCTGACATCAAGGCTATTGAAAAAGAAGGCTCCTGGGCCGATCGGGATATGCCGACAACAACCTTCGGCTTTCTGTCGCAGACGGCGCGGAAGTTTTCGGATCGCCCCGCCGTCAGCTTTCAGATCCTGTCTGACCCGACATCGAAGAACGAAACCCTCTATTGGGGCGAGCTTTTTGAAAAGACCTGTCAGACAGCAAACATGCTGCGCAGTCTTGGCATCGGCGAGAATGATGTCGTCGCCTATCTTCTGCCCAACAGCAACGAAACGGTTTTGACCTATCTGGGCGGCCAGATCGCCGGCATCGTTAGCCCGATCAATCCGCTTCTGGAGCCCGAGCAGATCGCGGCCCTCCTGCGAGAGACGGGCGCCAAGGTCTTGGTTACGCTCAAGGCATTCCCCAAAACGGATGTCGCGCAGAAGGCCGCCGAGGCCGTTCGCCTCGCGCCGAATGTGACGACCGTTCTTGAGGTCGATCTTGTGCGCTATCTCGGCGGAGCCAAACGGCTGATCGTGCCGCTCATCCGCCCAAAGGTCGCGGTCAAGCACAACGCCAAGGTTCTCGATTTCAATCGTGAGATGGCCAAGCATACCGGCCACCTGACCTTCGAGGATGCAAAAGGCGACCGCGTGGGGGCGCTTTTCCACACCGGCGGCACAACCGGGATGCCCAAGCTGGCGCAGCTGCGTTACAGTGGGATCATCTATAATGGATGGCTGGGCGAGCGGCTTTTGTTCGACGAGAACGATTGCCTGATGTGCCCGCTGCCGATGTTCCACGTCTTTGCGGCGATCGTGTTGATGGGGGCGTCGCTGGCCTCGGGGGCGCATCTCGTTTTCCCGACGCCCGCCGGCTATCGCGGCGAAGGCGTGTTCGACAATTTCTGGAAGTTGGTTGAACGCTATAAATGCACCTTCATGGTGACGGTTCCGACAGCCATGTCGGCGCTCATGCAGCGCCCTGTGAATGCCGATATCTCGACCTTGCGTCTGGCCTTCTGCGGCTCTGCGCCGCTACCTGTCGAGCTATTCAAGCGGTTCGAGAAGGCGACGGGCGTGACCATCTGCGAAGGCTATGGCCTGACCGAGGCGACTTGCCTTGTCTCGATCAACCCCCCCGACGGGGAAAAGAAGATTGGCTCGATCGGCCTCGCCTTTCCCTATTGCGACGTCAAGATCATGGATCTGGCGACCGGAAAAGAGGCCAAAACCGGCGAACAGGGCGAAATCTGTGTCTCCAATCCCGGCGTCTCGATGGGCAACACATATACGGATGAGAGCAAGAACAAGGATCTGTATTATCCGGGCAAAGACTCCAAGACCCAATATCTGCGTACCGGCGACCTTGGTCGGATCGACGCCGATGGCTATCTCTGGATCACCGGCCGCGCCAAGGACATCATCATTCGCGGCGGCCATAATATCGACCCCTCGGAAATTGAAGAAGTGCTTGCGGGCCACCCGCAGGTGGCGTTTGTCGGCGCCATCGGCCAACCTGACGCCCATGCCGGTGAACTTCCCATCGCCCACGTCGAGTTGATCGCCGGGGCGACCGTCAGCGTCGAAGAGCTTTTGGCCTATGCGCAGGAGCACATCAAGGAGCGCGCCGCGCATCCCAAGCACATCGAGATCATGGCTGAGCTGCCGAAAACCGCAGTCGGCAAGATCTTCAAGCCCGACCTGCGCAAGATGGCGATCAAGCGGATCTACAATCACGCCCTTCACAGCGGCGGCATTGCGGCCTCGGTCGTTGATGTCGTCGAAGACAAGAAACGCGGCCTCGTCGCGCAGCTTGAGCGGAGCGGAACGGCGACCGACGATGATGTGATGAAGGCGCTCGGTTCGTTTACCCATCCCTGGGTGTGGAAGGGCGAAGAGGAATAGGCGCTGAAGGAAAGGTGCTCTGGAGGCGGGTACCGGAATCGAACCGGTCTACACGGATTTGCAATCCGCTGCGTAACCTCTCCGCCAACCCGCCGGAGCAGGGGTGGGATATACTGCTTCCCGGGCTTGTGCAAGCGGCCGTGGGGGCAAAAATCGGCGGTGTTTCAGGCGTTGCCCCTCGGGGCGAGTTGTGGCATCACCACGCCGTGGTAGCTGAATGAAAGAGTTTGCCCGTGGCCGATTTTTCCACCCGCCGGACCATGATGGTCGACACCCAGGTTCGCCCCTCGGATGTCACCAAGTTCCCGATCATCGACGCTATGCTGAGCGTTCCGCGCGAGGACTATGTGCCCTCGACCCAGCGTGAAGCCGCCTATATCGGCGACAACGTCGATCTCGGTGGCGGCCGGACCCTTCTGGAACCGCGCACTTTCGCCAAGATGCTGGATGCGCTGAATATTCAGCCGACCGAGGTGGTGCTCGATATCGCCTGTGGTCTTGGCTATTCGACAGCGGTCCTCTCGCGTCTGGCGGAATTCGTCGTCGCGGTCGAGGATGACGAGACCCGCGCCGACGAAGCTCAGGCGCTGCTTTCCGAGCACGGCGTCGACAATGCGGCGGTGATTTCCGGTGCGCTGGCGGAAGGTGCGGCCAAGTCTGGCCCCTATGACGTCATCATTCTCGAAGGGGCTGCCGAAGTGATCCCTGATGCCCTTCTGTCCCAGCTCAAAGATGGCGGCAGGATTGGCTGCCTCATGGCAGACGGCAGACTTGAGGTGGCGCGTGTCGGCCAAAAGATCGACGGTCGCATGAATTGGCGCGATGTGTTCCATGCGGGTGCGCCGGTGCTACACGGTTTTGCAAGAAAAGCGGCCTTCGCGCTCTGAGACTAATCCGGTCACGTGCCGGAAGCGTAAAGGTTGACGGAGGCAGGTATGGTTACAAGACGGCTCGCGATTTTCGCTCTTTCTCTGGCGATTGGTTTTGGCGCCCCTTCGGCGCGCGCCGAAACCTTGGGCTCGGCCCTTGCAAGCGCCTACGAGACCAGTGGCCTTCTGGCACAGAACCGCGCCCTCTTGCGGGCCGCTGACGAAGACGTGGCCCGCTCGGTGGCAGCCTTGATGCCTGTCCTGAGCTGGTCGGCGAATATCAAGGCGACCGTCCTTGGCGATCCGCCGCCGATGGTCGATCAGGTCAGCTGGGAGACCTATGCGGCCATCACCGCGCAGATGACGCTTTATGATTTTGGTGCCGGCGATCTTGCGGTGCAGGCTGCCCGCGAAACCGTCCTTGGGACGCGCGAACAGCTGCGCGGGATCGAGCAGCAGGTTTTGCTTCGCGCGGTCCAGGCTTATGAAAATGTCCGTCGCGAGACATCCTTTGTCGAACTGCGCCGCAGTGCGCTTCGTGTGATCGAGGAAGAGGCCCGCGCGGCCAAGGATCGGTTTGACGTGGGCGAAATCACCCGAACCGATGTTGCCCTCTCTGACGCGCGGCTTGCCGCAGCCAAGAGCCAGCTTGCGGCCGCAGAAGGTGCGCTTGCCCGCGCGAGCGAGGAATACGCCGCCGTTGTCGGCCACCGTCCCGGACGGCTTGACCCGGCTCCCGCAGCGCCGCTTCCTGACTCTGAGGCCGCCGCGCGCCAGATCGCGATGCAGAACCATCCGAGCCTTGCCGAAGCACAGCACAAGGTTTCGGCGGCAGAGCTGAACCTGCAGCGGGCCGAGTTGTCGCTCCGCCCCACAGTGAACGGCTCGGCGCAGGTTGGTGTCGATGGCGATGGCAATACCGCTGGTCAGTTTTCAGTGACGATCGGCGGGCCGCTCTATTCCGGCGGGGCAATCGAAGCCTCGATCCGCCAGGTTGCTGCCTATAGCGATGCCTCGCGCGCCGGCCTTCACCTTGCGAGCGGCTCGGTCAGCCAAGGGATCGGCAATGCTTTTGCCAATCTATCGGTGGCGCGGGCCGGACGGCAGGCCTTCGAGCAACAGATCGCAGCGTCGAGCGTGGCCTATGACGGAATCCGCGAAGAGGCCGAACTTGGCGGACGCACCTCGATTGAGGTTCTAAACGCCGAGCAAAGTCTTCTCGACGCCCGCGCGAGCCTGTTGTCGGCGCAGTCGGACGAGGTCATCGCGAGCTATGTCGTTCTTTCGGCGATGGGCCTTTTGACGGCTGAGCATCTGAAGCTCGCGGTGCAGATCTATGATCCCGCAGCCTATTATGACCTGGTGAAAGACGCCCCCTCGACTACCTCGCCGCAAGGCGAAGCGCTTGATCGTGTCTTGCAGGCCATCGGCGGCAATTAATTCCTCCTTCGGCTTTTGCCGCTATCAGTTGTCTGAAATTTTCTGAGCGGCTAGAGTTCTGATTGGGGCAAGGCAGGAAAATTATGTCGGATCGCGTCACAAACGTCGAAATCGAAGATGTGCTGACATCTATTCGAAAGCTTGTGGCTGATGGTGAGTGGATTCGTCAGCGTGCGGCCGAAACCAATGCAGCAAAGGGCGTTGAACCGGCGGTCTCTGTGATCGAAGCTGTTGATGATGCCGGAAAATTCGTGCTCACGCCTGCATTGCGCGTGATCGAAAGCCGCGCCGAAGTTCGTGGCAAGGGCGAATCGCTCTTGCGGTTCCGCCGCAACGCTGAGCCCGAGGCCATGAACAATGCGGATCAAGAAGCGCTCGTCACGCCCGAAGCGGAAACAGCAGAGCCTGAAGCCGCTGAAGCGCCGCGCGGGGTGAATGACGAGGCGACGGATCGCGCCGAAACCTTTGACAACGTTCTGGACGAGGACTCGGACGAAGAGACCACCGCCGAGCCGGAAACGATCTCCGACATCCTCGAGATGTTCGATGAGGATAAGGACGAGAGTGTCGAGGACCGCTCAGAGGAAGACGAGGCGGAGCGGGGCGGCTATCAGAGCCTCGGTGCGGCAATCGCGGAATTGGAAGCCGCCGTCGGTAGCGAGTCGGACGATTGGGAACCGGACGGAAGCGAGACCGTCCTGAATGATTTCACCACCCCGCTGCGTGCGGTCGGTGGGAGGGATATGCCCGACATCGTCGACGACGAGGACGGTATCGACGAGCCTCAGCCTGAGATTTCTCGAATTGGGGAAACGGTCCTAGAAGAGGACGAGGCCTCGATGGATATGCTCGACGGCGAGGCCTCGTCAGACGCGGCTCCGCTCGATCTTGCTTTCTTTGCGCGCCCCCGTGAAACGTTTTCGGAGCCGACCCAAGGCAAGCCGGGCGATAACGTCGAAGAGGGGGCCGCTGACGAGAGTTCTTTGTCGTTCAGCCACGCTGCCTTTGACTATTCCGACGACGCCGAGGATGAGGACACCAAGACCGAGGCAGAGGCCGACGATTTTGGGGGCATTGAGGCTCTTGTAGAAGAGCCGGAAACGGGCCTTGTCGAAGAAAACCTGACCGAGGAAGACTTGGTTGAGGACGAGGCGCAGCAGGCAGCTGTCGATACGGATCAGATGATCGATCAGATCGCCGATGCGATCACTGAAACCGCCATTGTAGGCGCCGCCAGTGCAATCGAGGACGAGATCGATGAAGATCTCGCGGCCTATCTGAGCGAGGAGACCGAGCTCGACGAAGATATGCTCCGGGATCTTATTACGCAGGTTGTCCGTAGCGAACTTGAGGGTGAGCTGGGCGAACGGATGACCCGCAATATCCGCAAGCTTGTCCGCCGCGAGGTTTTCAGCATTCTGGAAAGTCGCGAGGCCGAGTGATCAAACCTCGGCCGCGAGGCTCAGGATTGCATCAAGGTCAAGGTGGGCTTCCATGTGATCGGCCAAAGCGTCGAGCGCGTTCTCCACGTCCGCGCCATAGTTGGCTTGCGTTCCCGCAAGGCCGAGCTCTTTGAGGAATGCCGCGCGGAAACCGTCGGCGGTGAAGAGCCCGTGCAGATAGCAGCCGCGGACGCGCCCGTTCTCGCTTGCCGCCCCCTCGCTGCGATCACCGACACGAAGCCAGCCCCGCGCCCGATCCGGCCCCTCTGTCTCGCCGATATGGATCTCATAGCCGCTGACCTCTTCGCCCGAGGCGATATGAACCGCGTCTGTGAGGGCGAGCCGTTTGAGGGGCTTCATCTCGGTCACGACATCAAGAAGGCCCAACCCCGCCACGCGCCCCGGTGCGCCTTCGATCCCGTCAGAATCGACGATCTCGCGCCCGAGCATCTGGTAGCCGCCGCAGATCCCCAAGACCTGCCCGCCGCGCCGCATATGAGCGAGAAGGTCAATGTCCCAGCCTTGCGCGCGAAAGTCGGCCAGATCGGCGATGGTCGATTTCGAACCGGGGATCAGGACGAGATCGGCGTCGCCCGGTAGGGGCCGCCCCGGTTCGACGATCTCGACCGTCACGCCCGGCTCTGCCGAGAGAGGATCGAGGTCGTCGAAATTGGCGATCCTCGACAGGCGCGGCACGGCGATCTTGAGGGGGCCGCCGGGCCGGCTTGCGATGTCCATCACGTCTTCCGCCGGAAGCTTCCACGCCAGCGGGAACCACGGCAGGATGCCGAGAGGGGTCCAGCCGGTGCGCTCTGTGACGAAGTCCATGCCGTCAGCGAAGAGCGTCGGATCTCCGCGAAACTTGTTGACCGCAAAGCCCTTGATCCGGTCGCGGTCCTCGTCGGGCAGGATCGCATGGGTGCCGACAAGCTGCGCCATGACCCCGCCACGGTCGATATCCCCCACAAGGATCACCGGCACATTCGCCGCCTCGGCAAAGCCCATATTGGCAATGTCGCCGGCCCGCAGGTTGATCTCGGCAGGGCTCCCTGCGCCTTCAATGACAATCAGATCGCGCCCTGCGGCGAGCCGTTGGAAGCTTTCCAGAACCTTCGGCATCAGGGTGGATTTCAGCTTGCCATAGTCCCGCGCCTTGAGCGTGGTGAGGCGCTTGCCCTGCACGATCACCTGTGCGCCGATATCGGTCTCGGGCTTGAGGAGCACGGGGTTCATATCGGTCAAGGGCTCAAGCCCAGCCGCCCGCGCCTGCAGCGCTTGCGCCCGCCCGATCTCGCCACCATCGGCGGTCACGGCGGCATTGTTCGACATATTCTGCGGCTTGAACGGCGCGACCCTGAGGCCCCGACGCGCATAGGCTCGCGCCAGCCCTGCGACGACAAGCGATTTGCCGACGTTCGAGCCCGCCCCCTGGATCATGATCGCCTTGGCCATCGCCACCTCCGGCCTTGGTTCTAGGGGCAAGGGCAGGGCAGGGGAAGGGGCAGAGCGGCGGCCCCGCAACCATTCCCGACGCGCAAAAGAAAAACGGCCCCCGCGAAGGGGCCGCTCAAACCGGACTGGCCGGGATAAATCAGGCGGCTTCGGCGGCCAGCTCGGCGGCGTGGCGACGCTCGCTCTCTTCACGCGACAGCGCGACAGAGGTGCGCACACCCTTCGAGACAAACTCCATCAGGCCCTTCACAACACGCTCGTTCGGGTCGATCCCGGCGCAGGACAACACTTCACGGCCATCGCGCGAGCGGGCCCAGCGAGCGATCTGCTCGGGGCCGTTGCCGTATTTCTTGTCGTCGGCAATGGCGTCATCCAGAGCGGCAAGCACAACGGCGGCAAAAAGCTTACGCGCGCGGTTGCCCTGCTCGTTATTGAACGCGGTGCCGTCAACGAAATCCTTCATCATGTGTCCTTTGTTCTTTTTGCTCTTGTAGTTCGGGCGTGCGGGGCAATATGCCTATTTTGATCCGATTCGGGGGGTCTCTTTTGGAATGGCAGCTATGCGCCATACGCATGGCTCATTTTGCTTGGATAGCATATCTGCTAGTGACAAGTCACCCCTTCGTCGACATATAGGCCCCAATTCGCGATCATCAACCAAACCGCCACTTTTTTGACGAAAACGAGCCATGCCCAAGATAAACGGTAACGAAATTCGCCCCGGTAACATCATCGAGCACGATGGTGGCCTGTGGGCCGCAGTCAAAGTCAGCCACGTCAAGCCCGGCAAAGGCGGGGCTTTCGCCCAGTGCGAGCTGAAAAACATCCGCGACGGCCGCAAGCTGAACGAACGCTTCCGCTCGGAAGACCGCGTCGAGCAGGTCCGCCTCGAGCAAAAGGATCAGCAGTTCCTCTACGAGAGCGACGGCCGCCTCGTGTTCATGGACAGCGAGACCTTCGAACAGACCGAGATCGACGCTGATCTTCTTGGCGAGCGCCGCCCCTTCCTGCAGGACGGGATGACCGCCACGGTGGAATACTACGGGGAAGAGGCGCTCAACGTGTCGCTGCCGCAGAAGGTCATCTGCACCATCGTCGAGACCGAGCCGGTCGTGAAGGGACAGACCGCCGCCAACAGCTTCAAGCCCGCGATCCTCGACAACGGCGTGCGCGTCATGGTGCCGCCCTTCGTCGGCACCGACGAGCGCATCGTCGTCAACACCGAGACGATGGAATATTCCGAACGCGCCTGATCGCGCGATAAGGACAGAGACAAGGGAGGGACCGGTGATGCTGACAGAGGCGCGCCGGTCCCTTTTGCTTGAGGCCGTGCGGGACGCGGCACGGCAAGCGATCCTGCCCCGCTTTCGCAACCTTGCAGAGAGCGAGATTGGCCAGAAAAGCGGGCCTGCTGATCTGGTTACTTTGGCCGATACCGAGGCCGAGGCGCTGATCACGGCGATGGTCGCCCCCGAATGGCCCGAGGCGGTTGTCTTGGGCGAAGAGGGTGTCGCCGCCGATCCTTCCGCCCGCCAGCGCATGGCCGAGGCCGAATGGGCGGTGATCGTCGATCCGGTCGACGGGACATGGAATTTCGCAAAGGGCCTTGCAACCTTCGGCGTGATCCTTGCCGTCTGTCACAAGGGCCAGCCGGTGTTCGGCGCCCTTTATGATCCGGTGATGGACGACTGGGTGGAGGCCAGCGCAGGGCAGGGCGCCACATTGCGTGGCCCGTCCTTTTCGCGCCCTTTACGTGTTTCTCAGGAAACCGAGCGGCGGCGGATGAATGGTTATATCCCCATGGGCCTTTTCCCGATGGAAACGCGCCGCAGGCTGGTGCAGGACTTCCCCGATTTCGGCCGCGTGACCAGCCTGCGCTGTTCTTGCCACGAATACCGCATGGTGGCGCAGGGCCATTCCGATTTCGTCCTGAGCGGCCCGACCCCGCATCCGTGGGACCATGCGGCGGGGGCGCTGGCGGTGATGGAGGCAGGGGGCGTCGTGCGGTTTCTCGATGGCGGGGCCTACCGGACAGAGCGGCTCAAGGGTGTTCTGCTGTCGGCCTCGAATGAGGTGCTCTGGCAGGAGCTCGCCGCGCGTTTCGCCTATTTGGCCTGATCAAGCGTGACGGTCGCGCCGCCCGCCGTCATCTCGCCCTCGGCCCGGTCAAACCGCAGATAGGCCAGCGCATGGTCGCCCGAGACGGTGTGAAGCGTGCCGACCTCTTTCTCGCCCGCCATGATCGGTGTGCCCGGCTGCGCCTCGCCTTCAAGGCGGACCCGAGCAAGGCCCTTGCGAAGCTCGGTCTTGTGCTTCATCCGCGCGGTGACTTCCTGACCCACATAACAGCCCTTGCGGAAATCGACACCGTGCAGGCGCTCGAAGCCCATCTCGAGGATATAGCTCTCGCCGGTCAGTTCCTCGCCCGATTGCGGGACGACAAGCGCCACGCGCTGGGCGTCCCAATCGGTGCCGTCGCTCAGGTCGGTCGCCCCGTAGGCCCGCCATCCCATCGCCGGATCACGCGGATCGGCGAGGGCGCCTTCGGGGGCCGGCCCCGTCCCGCGAGAAACGATGAGATCAGTCTCGGTGATCCGCACATCCGCGCGCAGGCGATACATCGACAGTCGCTGCACCAGCGCATCGCCAGCCGTGGCATCTGCATCCAGAAGGATGCGATCGGGCTGACCGACAAGAAAGAAATCGGCAATGAACTTGCCCTGCGGCGTCAGAAGAGCTGCATAGGCGATGCCGCCCCGCGCCTTGGCGATATCGTTGGTGACGAGGCCCTGAAGGAAATGCTCCCGGTCCTTGCCGGTAATGGCGAATACGCGGCGTGCGGTCATGCCTCGGTCTCCTCGGCCTTGAACTGGAGCCGGTATAGCTCGGCATAAAGCCCGCCGCGCTTCAACAATTCGTCATGCGTTCCCTGATCGACGACCTGACCCTGATCCATCACCACGATCTTGTCGGCGTTGCGCACGGTCGAGAGGCGGTGGGCGATGACAAGAGTGGTGCGCCCCTCGGAGAGACGGTCCAAAGCCTCTTGCACGATGGCTTCGGACTTGGTGTCGAGCGCCGAGGTCGCCTCGTCGAGGAGGAGGATCGGCGTATCGCGCAGAAGCGCGCGGGCGATGGCGACGCGCTGGCGCTGGCCGCCCGAGAGGTTCGAGCCGCGCGGGCCTGCGGGGCTGTCGAGGCCCTCGGGCAGGCGGTCGAGGAAATCGCTCACATGGGCGGCGGTCAGAACCTTGTCGAGGTGCTCGGGCGAGACGCCCGTCCGCCCCAGAAGGATATTGTCGCGCAAGGTCTCGTCGAACAGGGCCGCATCTTGGGCCACGACCGAGATGAGGCCGCGCAAGCCGGCCAATGTCATCGCCGCCACCTCGGTGCCGCCGATGGTAACAGAGCCGCCCTGAGGATCGACCAGACGGGTCAGAACATTGAACACCGTGCTCTTGCCTGCGCCTGACGCGCCGACAAGGGCGGTGGTCTTGCCTGCTTCGGCGATAAAGCTCGCGCCCTTCAGAACCGGAAGATCGTCATAGGCCAGTCCGACCGCCTCGAGCCGGATCTCCGGCGCACCAGTTGGCGCGGCCAGCGGGGCGGCGGGCGAGGTGATCCGCGGTTCCTCGCCAAGGATCGAACCGATCCTGTCGATGCTCGCCGCCGCGGTCTGCATCTGGCCCGAGAGGGTGCCGAGCCGGCGCAGCGGCTCGAAGGCCAATGCCATCGCGGTGAAAAAGGCCATGAATTCACCGATGGTCTTGTTTCCGGCGATGATCTGGCTGCCGCCATAGGCGATGACGCAGAAAAAGCCGATCCCGCTCATCAGGTCGATCAGGCCCGGAATCGTCGCCTCGCCAAAGGCCTTGCGGACCTCGGCCCTCACCTTGCTGTTGATCAGGCTGCGATAGCGCCCCGCCTGATAATCCTCGAGGTTGTTGAGCTTGATCGCGTTGATCCCGTGGAACACCTCGTCGAGCCGGATCGAAAGCCGCGCCGCGATCTCGCGGGCCGCTTTGGCGCGGCGGCGGATGAAGCCCTGCACGGTAAGCGAGGGCAGAACCAGCAAGGGGATGCCGACAAGGGCAATCGCCGTCCAGCGCCAGTCGATATAGAGCGCCGCGCCGAAGAGCCAGACAAGGGCTATGCCGTCGCGGGCAAAGCTCGCCAGTATATTGGCCCAGACCGATCCCACCGCCGAGACATCGCCGTTGACCCGCTCGATCAGGTTTCCCGGCGGGTTCTGCTGATGATAGCGGGTGTCGAGCACCATGAGATGCCGCAAAAGATCAATCCGGATATCGGCGCCGGCCAACTCGTTGGCCTTGGTCATAAAGATCTTCTGGCCCATGGTCGCGATTGCCCGCAGAACGAAGACGCCGATGATCGCGATGCCGAGGCTCCAGATCGCGCCGCCGTTGCCGGCCACGAAGATGTCGTCGAACATCGGCTGGATGAGCCAGCTTAAAGCGCCCAGCATCGACCCTTCGAGCGCCATGAAGAACACGGCCGCCGCGATCGTCCAGAAATGCTGGCGCATATAGCTGCGCCAGAGCCAGCCCAGAAGCGCCCCGGAAGAGGCGTCTTGCGGCGGTATCTTGCGGTCTTTGGGCACGCGGGCGGATCCTGCTCTTCTCGTTCCGCTGATCTAGCGGCATTCCGCCCCCGGGGGCAAGGCGCGGGCGCTTGTCAGGGCGGATTGACGCCGCCGCAAGGCGCTGTAGGGTCCGGCAAAACCTAGCAAGGAATACCCGATGACACTCGCCCACGGTCGCCAGTATCTTGCCATCCCCGGCCCCTCGGTCGTCCCCGACCGCGTGCTGCAGGCGATGCACCGCGCCGCGCCGAACATCTATGGCGGGCCGCTTTATGACCTGACCTATTCGCTGATCCCCGATCTCAAGAAGATTGCCCGCACCGAAAGCGATGTCGCCATCTACATCGGCAACGGCCATGCGGCTTGGGAGGCTTCGCTTGCCAATGTCCTGTCGCGCGGCGACAAGGTTTTGGTGCTGGCGACCGGGCTTTTCGGCCTTGGCTGGGCCGAGGTCGCACGCGGGCTCAGAGCCGAGGTCGAGGTAATCGACTTTGGTGTTCAATCCGATGTGGCGGTTGAGCGGCTCGACTTCGCCCTGCGCGCTGATACCGAGGGCAGGATCAAGGCCGTGATGGTCTGTCATGTCGATACCTCGGCCGGCGTCCGCAACGATATCCCCGCGATCCGCAAGACGATGGACGCGGCCGGCCACGGCGCGCTTTTGATGGTCGATTGCATCGCCTCGCTGGCCTGCGACGTTTACGAGATGGACGCATGGGGCGCCGATGTGACGGTCGCCGCCAGCCAGAAGGGGCTGATGACGCCGCCGGGCCTCGGCTTTGTCTGGTTCAATGAAAAGGCCGCGAAGGTGCATGAGACAGCCGATTGCGCCACCGGCTACTGGAACTGGAAACCCCGCGCCAATCCCGAAGGCTATTGGCAGCTTTTTGGCGGCACCGCGCCCACCCATCACCTCTACGGCCTGCGCACGGCTATCGACATGATCATGGAAGAGGGGTTGGAAAACGTCTGGGCCCGCCACGGCAAACTCGCCCGCGCGCTTTGGGCGGCGGTCGAGGCTTGGGGGCAAGGCGGCCCGATGGCTTTCAACATCACCGATCCGGCAAAACGCTCGCACGCTGTCTCGGCGTTCGGCATCGGCGCGGGCAACGGCGATAAGCTGCGCGGCTGGTGCGAGGAAAAGGCGGGCCTGACGCTTGGTATCGGTCTCGGCCGCGAACCGGCGGACGCCTATTTCCGCGTGGGCCACATGGGCCATGTAAACGCCCAGATGATCCTTGCCGCCATCGCCACGATCGACGCGGGCCTCAAGGCGACCGGTATTGCCCACGGGGCAGGGGCGGTCGAGGCGGCCACAGCGCTGATCGCCGCCGAAGCCTAGCCCCGCGCGGCGGCAAGCGCCTTGGGCAGCGCCTCGGCGAAAGCCTCAAGATCGGCGGGCGTGCCGCAGCTGACGCGGATACAGCGGTTCTGCGGCGCGACAAACGGCATCCGCACGAAGATGCCCTGATCCACAAGCGAGGTCAGCACCGCCTTGGCGAAGGTGCCGTCGCGGCCGCAATCTATGGTGACAAAGTTCGTGGCCGAGGGCAGCGGCACAAGGCCGTTGGCCAGCGCAATCGCCCCGATCCGGTCGCGCGCCTTGGCGACCTCGCCCTGCACATGGGCGAGCCACGCCTTGTCCTCAAGCGCCGCCAGCGCCCCTGCCTGACTAATGCGGCTCATGCCGAAATGGTTGCGGACCTTGTTGAAGGCCTCGATCACCTTCGCCGCCCCGATCGCATAGCCGACGCGCGCGCCTGCAAGCCCCTGTGCCTTGGAAAAGGTCCGCATCCGGATCACCCGCGGATCGGCGGGATCGACCCGCGGCGCGGTGCCTTCGGGGGCAAATTCGATATAGGCCTCATCGAGGATGAGAAGCGCCCCTTCCGGCACCTCGGAAATCATCCGCTCGACCGTTTCGGCCTCGTGCCATGTCCCCATCGGATTGTCGGGGTTGGCGAAGTAGATGAGCTTGGCGCCCACCTCGCGCGCCTTGGCGATGAGCCGCTCGGGGTCTTCCCGGTCGCCGGTATAGGGAACGGTATGGACCGCCGCGCCGAAGCCCGCGACATGGTAGTTGAAAGTAGGATAGGCGCCTGCCGAGGTGACCACCGCCTCGCCGGACCCTACGAAGAGCCGCACGACAAGGCCCAATAGCCCGTCGATCCCTTCGCCCACCATGATGTGGCTTGGATCCATGCCCAGATCCAGTGCCAACGCCCGCCGCAGATCGTGGCTTTCGGGGTCGCCGTACATCCACGCGCCAGAGGCGGCGGCCTGCATTGCGGCGATGGCCTTGGGCGAGGGGCCGAAGACGGATTCGTTGGCCCCAAGCCGCGCCCGAAACGCCTTGCCCCGCGCGCGCTCCTGCGCTTCGGGGCCGACGAAGGGCACAGTGGCGGGAAGCGAAGCGGCGAGCGGGGTGAGGCGGGGATCGTCTTTCATGGCGTGAGTAAGCCCCGCCCCCGCAAAAGGAGCAAGGCCCTCGCTTCTTTTGGCCCCAAAATACTCCCGCCGGAGGCAGCCCGGCGCAAGCCGGGCTATCCGATCTCCGAAAGACGGGCGAGCGCGGCCTTCAGCTGCGCCTCTTCCCCTTCGCGCAAGCCAAGGTTCTCGCGCGCTTCTTCCACCACCTCTTCGGGGGCAGACGCCACGAAGCTCGGGTTGTTCAGCCTCCCGCGCAGGCCGCCAAGCTCTTTGCCAAGCTTTTCGAGCGCCTTTTGCACGCGGGCCTTCTCGGCCCCCACGTCGATGATATCCGCGAGCGGCAGGGCAAAGGTCGCGCCATTCGTCGGAATGGTGATCGAGCCCTTCGGTGCGGTGGCGGCCTCGCTCACCTCGCCGATCCGCGCAAGCCGTTTGATCATCACCTCGTTGTTGGCATAGGCGCCGCGGGCGGCGCCATCGGCCTCGGTCATCACCACCGGCACATAGAGCCCCACCGGCACGTTCATCTGCGCCCGCGCCGAGCGGATGCCTTCGATCAGGCTGATGGTCCAGGTCATCTCGGCATCGGCCGCCGGATCGACGAGATCGGCGGCGGTATAGCTCGGCCAGTCCGCATGGACGAGCATCTTGGCCCGCGCGCCGGCCACGCCCCAAAGCTCTTCTGTGATGAAGGGCATGATCGGGTGCAGAAGGACCAGACACTGATCGAGAACCCAAGCCATCGTCGCCTGCGTCTCGGCCTTGATCGCGCCCTCGCCATCGAGGAGAAGCGGCTTTGACAGCTCCACATACCAGTCGCAGACCTTGCCCCAGACAAAGCCGTAAAGCGCGCTCGCCGCGTCGTTGAAACGATAGGCGGCCAGCGCCGCATCGACCTCTTCGCGCACCTTGGCAACCTCGCCGATGATCCAGCGGTTGACTGTGGCCGAGGGCGCGGGCATCGCGCCATCGCCGCCCAGAGCGCCGTTCATCTCGGCAAAGCGGCAGGCATTCCAAAGCTTGGTGGTGAAGTTGCGATAGCCCTTGATCCGCTCTTCCGAGAGCTTGAGCACACCGCCAATCGCCGCCATCGAGGCATTGGTAAAGCGCAAGGCATCGGCGCCGTATTCATCGACGATCACCAGAGGGTCGATCACGTTGCCGGTGGTCTTCGACATCTTCTTGCCCTTCTCGTCGCGGACAAGCTGGTGCAGATAGACGGTGTGGAAGGGTATCTGATCCACCACGGCAAGCTGCATCATGATCATCCGGGCGACCCAGAAGAACAGGATATCCTGGCCGGTGATGAGAACATCGGTCGGGAAATAGCGCTTGTAGGCGTCGGTCTCTTCCGGCCAGCCGAGCGTGCCGATCGGCCAAAGGCCCGAGGAGAACCAGGTGTCGAGAACGTCGGGGTCGCGGGTCAGCGCAACACCGGCGCCAGCCTTGGCCTGCGCCTCGGCCTCGGTCGGCGCACAATAATGATTTCCCTCGGCGTCATACCACACCGGAATCTGATGCCCCCACCAAAGCTGGCGGCTGATGCACCAGGGCTCGATATTCTCAAGCCAATGGTAATAGGTTTTCTCTCCGCTCTCGGGCATGATCGTGATCTTGCCCGATCGCACAGCCTCGAGCGCGGGGCCGACGATCTTTTCGGCGTCGACAAACCACTGGTCGGTCAGCATCGGCTCGATGACAACCTTCGATCGGTCGCCAAAGGGCTGCATGATCTTCTTGCCCTCGACAAGCGGCACAAACGCCGGTGCTTCCTCCGTAGGCCGGGCCTCGGCCCGGCCCTTCCCAAGCCGAGGATCATCGGCAGCCGTCATCACCGCCAAACCCTCGGCCGTGATCTCGGCCACCACCTTCTCCCGCGCCTCGAACCGGTCAAGCCCGCGCAGGTGATCCGGCACAAGGTTCAACGCATCGGCCTCGGCCTCGGTGAGGCTCCGCTCGCCGCGCGCAACAGCGCCGGCAATCGTCGCCGCCTCTTCATAGCTCGCGCCATCCGCCCGCATCGCTCCGCGCACGTCCATCAGGCGATACATCGGAATGCCGCCGCGCTTGGCCACCTGATAGTCGTTGAAGTCATGCGCGCCGGTGATCTTCACCGCGCCCGAGCCGAAACTCGGATCGGGATATTCGTCGGTGATGATCGGAATGAGGCGCCGGTGCTCCTTCGGCCCAACCGGAATTTCGCAAAGTTTGCCGACGATTGGCGCATAACGTTCATCCGATGGGTGAACCGCAACCGCCCCGTCGCCCAGCATCGTCTCGGGCCGCGTCGTCGCGATCGAGATATAATCCCGCTCCTCGGTGAAGACGACGTTCCCTTCCGCGTCTTTCTCGACATAGGTATAGGTCTCGCCGCCCGCGAGCGGATATTTGAAGTGCCACATATGGCCGTCGACTTCGATATTCTCGACCTCGAGATCCGAGATCGCCGTCTCGAAATGCGGGTCCCAGTTCACCAGCCGCTTGCCGCGATAGATATAGCCCTTGCCGTAAAGATCGACGAAAACCTTGATCACCGCGTCATGGAAATTGCCCTTGGCATCCGCCTCCGGCGCCCCCGGCGCGCCCGACATCGTAAAGGCATTGCGCGACCAGTCGCACGAAGAGCCGAGGCGCTTGAGTTGATCAATGATCGTATTGCCGTATTGCGCCTTCCACTCCCAAACCTTGCCGAGGAAATCCTCCCGGCTCATGTCGGTGCGGCGCAGATTGCTCGCCGCCTTCAGCTTCTTTTCAACCTGCAACTGCGTGGCGATCCCCGCATGGTCCTGCCCCGGCTGCCACAGCGTGTCAAAGCCCCGCATCCGGTGCCAGCGGGTGAGGATATCCTGCAGCGTATTGTTGAAGGCATGGCCCACATGCAGCGCGCCCGTCACGTTCGGCGGCGGGATCATGATGCAGAAACTCTCGGCCCCCGGCTTGGCATTGGCGCCCGCCTTGAAAGCCCCCGCCTCCTCCCACATCCGGTAGAGCCGCGGTTCGGCCTCGGCCGCATCAAAATTCTTTTCCATCGCCATCGGTCTGATCCTCGAAACGTTCAGGGTGCTCTCTAGCGAAAGCGCAGGGAAAGGAAAAGACGCACCTCCCTCTCGGAGGCCCCTAAATATCCCGGGGGCCTGCGGGGGCTGGCCCCCGCGCTCCGCCGCCCTCTTGTGACACGTCCAAAGGAATGCGATTGTCACGCCCGACCTCAAGGAGCATGGCGCCAATGATCCCAACCCTCACCGCCTTCGATGCCTCCCCCGACCGCGGCCGCGGGCTCGCCCGCGACACGCGCGTGCGCTGGGCGCTTGAAGAGGTGGGTCAGCCCTACGAAGTGCGCTACCTCAGCTTCGCCGAACTCAAAAAACCTGCCCACCGCGCGCTTCAGCCCTTCGGCCAGATCCCAACCTATGAAGAGGGCGATCTGGCGCTCTGGGAAACCGGGGCGATCGTGCTCCATATCGCCGAAACCCATGCCGGCCTCCTGCCCAAGGATCGCAACGCCCGCGCCCGGACCATCGCCTGGATGTTTGCCGCCGTGAGCTCGGTCGAGCCCTGGATCCTCGAAATCGAGTCGACGCATTTCCACGACCGGGGCCAGGCCTGGGGCGCTGACAGGCTGGCTCAGGCGGAAAACCGGCTTCGGGTCCGGCTGGACGATCTCGACCGCGCCCTTGGCGACAAGGATTGGCTCATGGGCGAGTTCACCGCCGCCGATATCCTGATCTGCTCGGTCCTCTTGCGCGTCAGAGGCGAGCCGGTTCTCGACGAGCGGCCCCGCCTTGCAGCCTACCTCGCCCGGGGTGAGGCGCGGCCCGCCTATCAACGCTCCTTTGCCGCACAGCTTGCGCATTATCAGCTTCGGCAGGCAGCCAAATCCTAGACGGTGCGGTCGATCCGCGTGGAGAGGTGAATGAGGCTCTCCATCGCCAAAACGCCGTCAATCTCGCCGATCCGGTCGAGGGTCTCGTCAAGGGCAAGGGTCGATTGGGTGCGCAGCTGGCAGGCCAGATCAAACCGGCCCGAAGTGGTGTGAACCCGCTCGACCGCCGGAAGGCGCTCGAGCTGGCGCAAAACAGCCGATTGGGCGGCCGGGGTGATGTGGATGAGAACGGTAGCCCTGATCTGCCCGGCCCGGGCGTCTTCCGAAAGTTTCACGGTATAGCCCGCGATGACCCCATTGCGTTCGAGCCTGTCGAGCCGCGCCTGCACCGTTGTGCGCGCGAGCCCCAGCTTGGTGCCCAGCTTTGCCACAGGCGTGCGGGCATTGGCCCCCAAAAGGGCCAGAAGTCGGCGGTCTGTTTCGTCGAGTTCGATCATAACGACGAAAATAGCGGCAAAACGCCGATTATAACAGACAAATCTTGCAAGGTGCCGAGTCATACTGACGAATACCCCCTGTAGAGTGAAAAGAAATACCAGCAGGCAGAGGTCTCCATGCTCCAGCGTCCCGTCGTCTCTGAGTCCCCCGCGAAGCATCTCGCATCGGAGGCGGGCGAGCTGCCGGTCCATTTCTTTGCCCCCTCCGCGCTGGAGGCACGGCTTCGGAGCTTCAAGGCGCATTTCCCCGGTGTCGTGACCTATGCCGTCAAGGCCAACCCGGCCGATCACGTCATCAGCCAGCTCTGGGCCGGCGGCCTCGACGGCTTCGACGTGGCTTCGCCCGACGAGATCTCCCTGATCCAGCGCCTCTGCCCCGGTGCGGCGATGCACTACAACAATCCCGTCCGCAGCCGCGCCGAAATCAAGTTTGGCATCGAGGCCGGCGTTGTCTCCTGGTCGGTCGACGATATGGGAGAGCTGGAAAAGTTGATTTCCTGCGGCGTGCCGCAGGCCAGCGAGGTCGCCGTCCGCTTCAAACTCCCGGTCGCGGGCGGCGCCTACAATTTCGGCGCCAAGTTCGGCGCGACCGAGGACGAGGCCACCGCACTCCTGCGCCGCGTGGCCGAGGCCGGCTTCCGCCCGGCGATGACTTTCCACGTCGGCACCCAATGCAAAGAGCCGCAGGCCTTTGCGAGTTACATCGCCGCCGCCGCCCGCATCGCCAAAGAGGCCGGCGTCACCGTTGGCCGCCTTAATGTCGGTGGCGGCTTTCCAGCGGGGCGTGATGGTCAACCGGTCGACCTCCTGCCGTTCTTTACTGCCATCGACAAGGCGACCGAGGCCTTTGAAACCCGCCCGATCCTCGTCTGCGAGCCGGGGCGCGGCATGGTGGCCGACTCTTTCGCCTATGCCGTGCAGGTCAAGTCGGTCCGCGCGGGCCGCGTCTACCTCAACGATGGGGTTTACGGCGGCCTTGCGGAATTCCCCTCGATGGTGATCTCTCTCCACACCGTCGTCGGCCACATGGGCGAGGCCCGTAGCGCCACGCGGCAGCCGATGACCGTCTTTGGCCCGACTTGCGATTCGATCGACCAGCTGCCGGGCACGCTCGAGCTGCCCGTCGATCTTTCCGAAGGCGACTGGATCCTGTTCCGGTCGATGGGGGCCTATCTCACCGGCATGACCACCCGCTTCAACGGCTACGGCGACTGGCACACCGTCACGGTGCAGAGCCTTTGGCCCTAAGTTCGGCAGCTTCACTGGACACTAGGACTTGACGCGCTAGGCTGAAGCTGTCGGCGGGAATTGGTTCGCCGTTCGGGCAGAGCAAGTCGTATGTCGCCTGTGCAGGATTGGTTTCTTGGCCTTTTGGGCCGCAGACCCAGACGGGAAGAAGGCCGTCCGAGAGGGCGCGGGCCCGCCACGCACGTCATCATCCTAGATGGCACCATGTCGACCCTCGACGATGGCTATGAAACCAACGCAGGCATCACTTTCAAACTCCTCAAGGAACTCGGAGCGAAGCACAACGTGACGCTCCATTACGAGGCCGGCATCCAATGGCGCGACTGGTCGGGAACCTATGGCGTTCTGACAGGCAAGGGCCTCAATCGTCAGATCGAGCGGGCCTACGGGGTTCTCGCGTCGCGTTATGTGCCGGGCGACCGGATCTTCCTCATCGGCTATTCGCGCGGCGCCTATGCGGTGCGCTCGCTTGCCGGGGTGATTGATCGGGTTGGCCTCGTCCGCGCCGATGTGGCGACCGAGCGTAATATCCGCGAGGCCTATCGCCATTATCGCGCCGAGGCTGCCTCGCCCGCGACGGCCGAATTCCGAAGGCTCTTCTGCCACGATAACGTCTGGATCGAAGCGATCGGTGTCTGGGACACGGTCAAGGCGCTGGGCCTGCGGCTGCCGATCCTGTGGCGCTTTACCGAAAGCAAATACAGGTTTCACAATCAGGATGTGGTGCGCCACGTCCGCCACGCCTTCCATGCCCTCGCCATCGACGAGACCCGCCAAGCCTATGATCCTGTGCTCTGGAGCCGCCCCGCGGGCTGGCCCGGCGAGATGGTGCAGATGTGGTTTCGGGGCGCGCATGGCGATGTGGGCGGGCAGGTTGACGACAGGATCGAGGCGCGGCCCCTGTCGAACATCCCGCTCGTGTGGATGCTCGAGCAACTCGAACGTTCGGGCCTGCCCCTGCCGGACAACTGGCGCCTGCGGTTTCCGACCGACGCCGAGGCGCCGTCGGTCGGCACTTGGGGCGGTTGGGCCAAGCTTTTCATCCTGCGCCACCGCCGCGAGGTGGGCCGCGATGTGACCGAGCGGGTGCATTTCACCGCCCAGACCCACCGCCGCGCGCGGCACCTGCGGTTTCTGCCCTAGCCGGCCTTGGGCTGCATGATGAGGCAGGTGGTCGAGCCGGTGGCATAGAGGCGGCCATCCTCGGCCCCCCGTATCTCGCCGTGGGCCACCGCTGTCGTGCGGCCCGCGTGATCGACGGTTCCGGTGGCGATCACCTCCATCCCCTCGGGGATCACCCGCAGGATATTCACCCGGTATTCGAGCGTGGTGTAGATTGATCCCTTCGGCACCATCGTCATCACCGCGCAGGCCATGCAGCTATCAAGAACGGTCCCATACCAGCCGCCGTGGGTCGCGCCCATCGGGTTGCTGTGCTCGAACTTCGGCGCGCCGCGGAAGGCCACTTCGCCCGAGGCAACCGCGCTGACGCGATAGTTCAATGTCTCCGCCATCGGCGGCGCGGGCAGATCGCCCCGCAGGACGGAGTGCATGAAGTCGAGCCCCGAGATCGACAGGGTCTTCTCGAGGCCGGGCAGGTCGGCGCGGGATTTGGCGTGAAACAAGTGAACCTCCGGTCGGGGACGCGACCGGAGGCTCTCCTGTCAGGCGACGTTTTGCAAGCGCACCTTGGGGGAGACTCCGAGGGCGTGGCAAACATCGCGGGTCAGCTCGGGGCGATTGAGGGTGTAGAAATGCAGGTGATCGACACCGCCCTCGATCAGATCGTCGCAAAGCTCGGTGGCAAGGGCTGTCGCCAGAAGATCGGTATTGCCATCGCGGGTTGCGTGTTCAAAGGCGTCGCTCACGACCTGCGGGATCGAGGTGCCGCAGGCCTCGGCGAAGCGGCGGGCGCCGGCCCAGTTTTCAATGGGCAGGATGCCGGGGATGATCGGCGCGGTGATCCCGGCCCTGGTCGCGGCATCGCGAAAGCGGAAGAAAGTCTCGGCTTCAAAGAAGAACTGGGTGATCGCGCTGGTGGCACCGGCGTCGAGCTTGGCCTTGAGCCAGTCGATGTCGGCGGCAAGGCTCGAGGCCTCGGGATGCTTTTCGGGATAAGCGCCGACGCGCAGGGTGAACTTGCCGGTATCGGCCAGCGCCGAGATCAGCTCGACCGACGAGGCAAAACCCTCGGGGTGGGCGGTGAACTTGGCCTCGCCCTTGGGCGCATCGCCGCGCAGGGCGACGATCTGGGTCACGCCGGCCTGAGCATAGGTCTCGGCGATCTCGAGGGTCTCGGCGCGCGAGGCGTTGACGCAGGTGAGATGCGCGGCGACCGGCAAGCCGGTGGCGCGGTGCAGGGTGGTCACGGCCTCATGGGTCAGCTGGCGGGTGGTGCCGCCCGCGCCATAGGTCACCGAGATGAAATCAGGGGCGAGGGGGGCGAGGACATTCACGCAATCCCACAGCCGGAACGAGGCCTCGAGGTTGCGGGGCGGGAAGAATTCGAAAGAGACCTTGGGATGCGACATGATTCACCTTTTTGCAGTGCTCCCTTGTCGCCCAAACCGTTATGTGAGACAAATTCATAATCCTCAAGATCAATATGAGAATGGCTCATGAATATCGAGTTCCGCCACCTGCGGACCATCAAGGCGATCCACGACACCGGCGGCGTCGCGCGCGCGGCGGACCTCTTGAACACCACCCAATCGGCACTGAGCCACCAGATCAAGGGGATCGAAGAGCAATTGGGCGTGCCGCTTTTCGTGCGTCGCTCGCGGCCCCTCAAGCTTTCAGCGGCGGGGCAGCGGTTCCTCGCGGCGGCCGAGGCGATCCTGCCGCAAGTGGCCTCACTCGAAGTGGAATTCACCCAGATCGCCGAAGGGCGCATCGCGCGGCTGCACATCGCCATCGAATGCCACGCCTGTTTCGAATGGCTCTTTCCGGTTCTGGAGCAGTTTCGCAAGGCCTGGCCCGATGTGGATGTCGATATCCGCCCCGGTCTGGCTTTCGATGCTATCGGCGCGCTCGCGCGGGAAGAGGTGGACGTGGTGATCTCGTCTGACCCCGAAAAGATCGACGGCATAGAGTTTGCCGCACTTTTCGATTATTCGCCGGTTTTCGTCGCCGCCGCGAACCACCCTTTGGCGACCCGCGATTTCGTCGAGGCCGAGGATTTCCGCGGCCAGACGCTGATCGCCTATCCGGTGGATCGCTCGCGGCTCGATATTTTCAAGCTGCTCCTTGGTCCGGCCCAAGTCGAGCCGGCGGCGATCCGGCGGGTCGAGCTGACGGCGGTGATCCTGATGCTGGTGGCGGCGGGGCGCGGGGTGTCGGTCCTGCCCGACTGGGTGGTGCGGGCGGTGCGGAAATCGTCCGACTATGTCGCCTGCCCGATCACCGAGCAGGGCCTCACGCGCCGGATGTATGCGGCGACCCGCAGCGAGGATACAGCTCGGCCCCACATTGCCTATTTCAAGCGCCTCGCCCGCCAGGAAGCGGTCAAGCTGCAACGGGGTCAGGCCTGACGCAACTGTTCTTTGTGAACCGCTCTGCGAGCCGTTTCACTGCAAACTCGCTCCCGGAACTCTTCAAAGGGTCCCGCACGACCAAAGTAGAAACCTTGACCATAGGCGCAGCCCAAACGCTGCAATATGGCAAGCTGGCCTGTGGTTTCGATGCCTTCGGCGACCACCGATACCCCTAGTCCTGCAGCCATCGACAGAAAGCCCGAGACAATAACCTCGGCGCGCTTGTCCGTGCCGAGACCATGCAAGAAGCTGGGATCAATCTTCAATTCGTCGAATTCCAGCTGGCGCAAATGCTGAAACGAGGCAAATCCGGTCCCGAAATCGTCGAGAGCGACCCGCAATCCCATTCGGCGAAACCGGGCAATGCTTTCCATGATGGTGTCTGTCGCGCGCTGAATGAACACGTCCTCTGTGATTTCGAGGGTCAGCTGAAGCCGGGCTGCCGGATGCTGATCCAACAATTTCCGAAAGTCTCTCCTGCCACTCCGTGTCGCAAGGGCAATCTCGGGAATGTTGATCGAGATATCGCCGGGAAACAGCTGTTCTTCGATGAGGGTATCTATGTCCGCAAGCACCCGGCCTGCCATATAAAGGAGGAAATCCCCCTGTAGCCCAAGCTCGTTGATCTGCGGCAAGAAGGCGCTTGGGGGAATAACGCCGGTGTCGGGGCGGACCCATCGGGCCAAGGCCTCGTGGCCATAGATTGCCCCCGTCTTTAGGTCGACCTTCGGTTGGTAGAAAGGGCGAATCTCGCCGCGTTCCATAGCCCTAAGAATAGTCCTGCGATCTTCGAGAGAGGTGCGTCGCGTGAAGGATTCCGCCTCATAGAGAACGACCTTGGCGCCATGGCTCCCTTTGGCGCGATACATCGCCTGATCCGCCGCCGTGCACAGGTTTCCGACCGTCTCTTTGCCTGTGGCGGCCAGCGCCACGCCAACGCTTGCCGAAACCTGCAACGCCCGTCCGCTGTGGTGGATCGGCTGCTGGATCGATAAGACCAGTTTGCGCCCGAATTCGAGAGCCGCCGCCTGATCGACCCTGTCCTTCAAGACCAGCGCAAATTCATCGCCGCCGAACCGGGCGGCACAGCCATGACCACTCACCATCTCGGTCAGACGGTCTCCAATCGTCTTCAAGACCATGTCGCCCGCGTCATGGCTGTAGGTGTCATTGATCGGCTTGAAACCATCGAGATCCAGAAGAAAGACGGCCACAGACGGATTAGGGCCCGTACGGTTCAACAGATCGGCGAGGCTCAAATCGAACCCGCGACGGTTCAGAAGGCCTGTCAGTGAATCGTGGCGGGTCAAGCTCTCAAGCTCCTTGAGCCGGTTGTTGGCTTCCTTCCTGGCCCGATCGAGGGCGCGATGGGTGTCGGTTTGCTTATGAAGCGTCTCGAACGTGTTGAAGACATAGACCACAAGCATGGTCATTGCGACGAACCATTGGCTTCGCGTCTCGGGGTTTTGTTCCATCTGGGCCGCCATCCAAAGAACACCGAAGGCTGCTGAAAAAGACGGCAGCATCAGAGTCCAATTGTAGAATGGCATTGAAAAGAAGGTATTCGTGATGTGGACGAAGATTCCCGACAACCAAAGAAACGCCGCGAGAAACATCGGCGCGGTCCCTTGCAAGGTCAGATGAAAGGCAGGGCTGAGGTAGACAATTGTCGAGCCGATCTGGAGAAACCAGACGAAAGAGATGAACCGCTTCGAGATTTCCGCGTCTTCTTTTGGAAGTTTGCGTACCGCTATCGCGGCGGCGACCTCGAACGGGGGTAGAAGGATGAGAAGCGAAATTGCGAACGGGACTTGATCAAGCCAACAGAAAATAGCGACCATCATGGCCGTCGTGCTCATTCTTTTGAAGATGTCCCGCTCCACGATGTGAAGGACAAAACGGGTCTGATGACGGATGCTATCGAGGCTGTCGTTGACCATGAAATTCTCGCTTCCCCAAGCACTCGATAGCCATTTAGGGAAAACGCCCAGTTAACTGCTGCAAAGAAAGTCGGTGCTCAATGCTGGCCCCCTTGCCCCGCCGCCCCATTGACCCTATACGCGCGGCTTGATCCGCAGACGGAGGCCCCGATGGCTGGCAGCGCAAACCTCAACGTGATGATGAAGACCGCCCGCAAGGTGGGCCGTGCTCTTTTGAAAGACTTCACCGAGGTCGAGCAACTGCAGGTCAGCGCCAAGGGCCCCGGCGATTTCGTCAGCCGCGCCGACAAGCGCGCCGAAGAGACGATCCGCACCGAATTGATGGCCGCCCGCCCGAGCTATGGCTTCCTCGGCGAGGAGGGCACCATGATCGAGGGCGAAGACCCGACCCGCCGTTGGATCGTCGATCCGCTCGACGGCACCACCAACTTTCTGCACGGCCTGCCGCACTGGGCCGTCTCGATCGGGCTCGAGCACAAGGGCCAGATCGTCGCCGGCGTGATCTATGATCCGGTCAAGGACGAGATGTTCTATGCCGAAAAGGGCATGGGCGCCTGGCTTAACGAAAGCCGCCTGCGCGTCTCGGCCCGCCACAAGATGATCGAGTGTATCTTCGCGACCGGCCTGCCATTCGGTGGCCGCGCCGATCTTCCCGAGACCCTCAAGGATCTTGCCCGCGTTCTGCCCGCCTGCGCTGGCGTCCGCCGCTTCGGCTCGGCCGCGCTTGATCTCGCCTATGTGGCCGCCGGCCGCTACGACGGCTTCTGGGAGCGTCGTCTCAACTCGTGGGACATGGCCGCCGGCCTCGTGATCGTTCGCGAAGCGGGCGGTTTCGTCGAACCGCTGCGTGAGGGTGGCGATATCCTGACCGATGGCGAAGTGATCTGCGGCAACGAGGCCATTTTCCCGGCCTTCGCCAAGGCAATCCGCGGCGCCTGACGCCCTATTCTTGCCAAATTGGCCCGCTAGGGCCGGGGCATGACACAGCTGACCAAAATAGCCGCCTATCTCAAGAAGTTCCACGCCGAGGAATCCGGTGCGGCGACTATTGATTGGGTTGTAGGCGTTGCCGCCGCCGTGTCTCTGACGATGGCAGTCACCAGTTCGGTCAACGAAGGGGTTATGGCGTTATCCGACAAGATCGCCGATTCTATCGGCAATCTCGAATTCGGTTGGGAACCAGCCCCGCCGCAAACGAGCCTCAGCAACGAATAATCAGCGCCTGCGCCGGACGACCGGTATATCGCTTCGGCCGATCCTGTAGGGGCGATTGGGATAGCTCGGTCTGCCCGAGTTCTGTTGCCAACGACGTCGCCCGCCCCGCGCAAGCCAGGTCGGGATCATCAGGACAAATCCCAGTGCAAAGCCGCCTGCATGGGCGAGATACGCGACCCCTCCGCCATCGGCGCTGGTACCGACCCCGCTCAGAAGCTGAACCACGAACCAATAACCCAGCATCGCCCAAGCGGGCAGGGTGATGATGCGGATGATGAAGATCAGGAAAAGGATTAGGTCGACCTGAGCCCTAGGGAACAGCAGAAGGTATCCACCCATCACGCCTGCGATTGCGCCCGACGCCCCGACGAGCGGCACCATTGAATTTGGCGCCGCAGCGTATTGCGTGAGGTCCGCGCCGACGCCGGTGATCAGGTAGAACAGCAAGAACCGGACATGGCCAAGAACGTCCTCTAGGTTGTCGCCAAAGATCCACAGAAACAGCATATTGCCCAGAAGGTGCATCCAGCCGCCGTGCAGGAACATCGAGGTGAGGAAGGTATGATAGCCATCGCCCGCGCTGATCCTTGCGGGGATCATGGCGTAGTCCGAGTAGAAGCCCATCAGCGCCCGGTCGGTGGGATAGGTGCCGATCATGCCGATAAAGACCACGACATTTATCGCGATCAGGGCGTAGGTGACGAAAGGCGCCCGGACAGAGGCGTTATGATCGCGGATCGGGAACATGGGCTAGATGTGGCATCTCCGCCCCGCTTCGTCCAGCGGGGCGGAGGAACGTTCACGCAAGAGTGCCCTCAGGCGCGGCCCACTTCCGCAAGCAGAGCCGCGTTGCCGCCCGCGGCGGTGGTGTCGATGCAGACGTGCCGCTCGTGCAGAACATGGGCGGCATCGGGCATCGTTGTCACCAGCGCGACGATCGGGCCGGAGCGGCGCGAAAGGGCGGCCTCGTAGGCGCGGCCTGCGTCCTCTTCGCCCCACCACAGAACCGCACCGAGCGGTGCGAGGGTGGCCAACGCCTCGGTCTCCAGCGATCCCTCGCAGGCGACCGCAACGCCACCCAAAGCCTCGACCGCCGCCACCTGCCGCGCCACGGCGTCCGATCCCGGCCCGAGGCAGAGGATCGGCCCGCGCGGCGAGGCGGTGAGGCGGTTCGATTCGCCCGTGGGCCCCGGCATATCGCGGGTTGGTTGGGCAGCGCCTGCGGGAGCCTCGGCCAGCGCTTGGTTAAGGGCGGCAACATCCGCCTTCTGGTTCCAGAATGAGCCAAGGGCAACGGCCTCTGTCGCCCCGAAGCGCGGCAGATAGAACGGTCCGCCCGCCTTCGGGCCGGTGCCCGAAAGCCCCTCGCCCCCGAAGGGCTGGCTGCCGACAACCGCGCCGATCTGGTTGCGGTTGACATAGACGTTGCCCGCGTGGATCGCATCGACCACCGTCTGCACCCGGTCGTCGATCCGGGTGTGCAGGCCGAAGGTCAGGCCATAGCCGGTGGCGTTGATATCGGCGATCACCTTGTCGAGTTCATTGGCCTTGAAGGTCGCCACGTGCAGGACCGGCCCGAAGATCTCTTTCCCGAGATCGCCGATGCCATTCACCTTGATGACCGTGGGCGCAATGAAGGTTCCCGCCTGCGGCACGCTCATCTCGTGCAGCACGCGCCCCTCCGCCCGCGCCTGTGCCACATGGTCGGCGATGGTTTTGTGCGCGGGGGCGTCGATCACCGGGCCGACATCGGTCGCGAGATGCCACGGGTCGCCCAGCGTCAGCTCGTCCATCGCGCCCTTGAGCATTTTCAAGAGCTTGGGCGCGATATCCTCCTGCACATAAAGGCAGCGCAGCGCCGAGCAGCGTTGGCCGGCCGAGCGGAAGGACGACATGACGATATCGCGCACCGCGTGCTCGGGGAGCGCGGTCGAGTCGACGATCATCGCATTGAGGCCGCCGGTTTCCGCAATGAGCGGCGTGCCGGGGGCGCAATGGGCCGCCATCGAGGCGCGGATCTTGAGCGCGGTCGCGGTCGAGCCGGTGAAGGCCACGCCCTTGATGCGCGGGTCAGACGAGAGGCCCGCGCCGACCATGCCGCCGCCGGGGAGAAGCTGGACTGCGGCAGTTGGAACCCCCGCCTTGTGCATAAGGCTCACGGCGAAATGGGCGATGAGCGGGGTCTGCTCGGCGGGCTTGGCGAGAACGGCGTTGCCGGCGGCCAATGCTGCCGCGATCTGGCCGGTGAAGATGGCGAGGGGGAAGTTCCACGGGCTGATGCAGGTCCAGATGCCGCGGGGGGTAAGGGCATCGCCCGCCGCCACGGCCTCGGCCGCGTAGTAGCGCAGGAAATCGACCGCCTCGCGGACCTCGTTCACCGCATCGCCAAGCGTCTTGCCGGCCTCGCGGGCGAGGATGCCGAAGATCTCGGTCGACTGCGCCTCATAGGCATCCGCCACGGCATTGAGGATGCGCGCCCGCTCGGCCACAGGTGCGGCCCAAGGCTTGGCGGCGTCGAGGGCGGCGGCGATATCCTCGGGCGTGGCATTGGCGACGGTGCCGACCGCAAGGCCATTGGCCGGATTGATCACCGGGACGGCCTTGTCACCGGCCTTCTTGCGGCCCGCGATCAGCGGCGCGGCGTGGCGGGCGGTATCGCTGGCCTCGCGGCCCGCGTCGATCCTGGCCAGCGTCGGCTTGTGGGTGATATCCCATCCGGCCGAATTGGGCCGCGACGGCGCGAAAAGCTCCGGGCCCTTGGTGACGATGGCCTGATCCCGCAGCGCCGCGAAGGGGCAGGCGGCAACGGTCTCGGCGGGCACGCTTTCATCGACGATCTGGTTGACGAAGGACGAATTGGCCCCGTTCTCCAGAAGCCGGCGCACGAGATAGGCCAAGAGGTCTTCATGCGCCCCCACCGGCGCATAGATCCGGCAACGCGTGCCCTCGGCCTTGTGGACGATATCGTGCAGCGTCTCGCCCATGCCGTGCAGGCGCTGGAACTCATAATCCTGCGCACTGCGCCCCATGCCGCCCGCCATGTCGAGGATGGCGGCGACCGTGTGGGCGTTGTGGGTTGCGAACTGCGGATAGATCCGGTCGGTCATGCCCAGAAGACGGCGGGCATTGCCGACATAGCTGATGTCGGTCGCCTGTTTGCGGGTGAAGACAGGGAAGCCCTCCATCCCCTCGACCTGCGCGCGCTTGATCTCGGCGTCCCAATAGGCGCCCTTCACGAGGCGGACCATGATCTTGCGGTCAAGCTGCGAGGCCAGATCATAGAGGTGCTCGATCACGAGGCCCGCCCGCTGGCCATAGGCCTGCACGACGATGCCGAAGCCATCCCAGCCCTTGAGCGCCGGATCAGACAGAACCGCCTCGATCACATCGAGCGACAGTGAAAGACGGTCGGCCTCTTCGGCGTCGACGTTGAAGCCCATGCCGGCGGCCTTGGCGAGAAGCGCAAGGCCCTTCACGCGCGGCACCAGCTCGTTCATCACGCGGTCGCATTGGGCGACCTCATAGCGCGGATGCAGCGCCGAGAGCTTGACCGAGATGCCGGGGTTTTCGGCCACCGAGCCATGCGTGCAATCGGCGGCGATGGCGGTGATCGCGCGGGAATAGGCGAGGTGATAGGTGCGGGCGTCGGCCTCGGTCCGGGCCGCTTCGCCGAGCATGTCGTAGGAATAGGTATAGCCGCGCGCCTGCATCTTGGCGGCCCGTTCCATCGCGCCGGCGATGTTTTCGCCCAGAACGAACTGGCGCCCCATCTCCTTCATCGCCCGGGCCACGGCGGTGCGGATCACCGGCTCGCCCAGCCGCTTGACCGCGCCCTTCAGCGCCCCGGTAAGGCCTGCGCGGCGCTCATCAAGAACGCGGCCCGTCAGCATCAGCGCCCATGTCGAAGCATTGACCAGCGACGATGTGGAATGGCCAAGGTGCTTGCCCCAGTCCGAGGGCGCGATCTTGTCTTCGATCAGCGCGTCGATCGTGTCGGCATCCGGCACCCGCAAAAGCGCCTCGGCCAGACACATGAGCGCGATGCCCTCGTCGGTCGAAAGGCCGTATTCGGCAAGGAAAACCTCCATCAGCCCCGGTTCCGACGAGGCCCGGATCTGCCGCACGAGATCGGCGCCCTTGGCGGCAATCCGCGCACGATCCTCGCCCGACAAAGCTGCCTTTTCGATCAGCTTCGGTAGAATCTCGTCTTCGGATATATAGAGGCCCGAGTCGATCTGGTCGCGCAGGGGGGCAGTGTGCGTGGCGGGCATTGGTCTCTCCCAGGTGGATGGCCCACAGTATCCCATTGTCAGAAAGCTTTTGGCCTGCTAATGCGCGGGACATGAGGTCTTTCGACCAAATTGAGGGGTTAATCGTGACCGAACGCCTTTCCGATCTGGATAGTTTCGACCGCAAGATTCTCGACGTTATGGCCATCGACGGACGAATCTCCGTCACGGAACTGGCCCGCCGCATCGGCCTTTCGAAATCGCCCACACAGGCGCGGCTGAAGCGGCTGGAGGAGACCGGGATCATCCGCGGCTACCGCGCTTTGTTCGATCCGATCCGCCTTGGACGTGACCATGTGGCCTTTGTCGAGGTGCGCCTGTCCGACACCCGCGAAAGCGCGTTGGCGGCCTTCAACGCGGCTGTCCTGCGGATCCCCGAGGTCGAGCAATGCCACCTGATCGCCGGCTCTTTTGACTATCTCCTCAAGGTCCGCACCTCGAGCATGTCGGACTACCGCCTCGTTCTGGCCGAGAAGGTCTCGACCCTGCCGCACTTGTCGAGCACCTCGACCTATGTCGCTATGCAGGCGGTGAAGGAAGAGGGCGTTGGGCCTGCCGCCTAAGTTCGCTTGCCCCGCCGCAGGCCGCCCCTTAGGAAGGGACGAGGCCCGCGTGGTGGAATGGTAGACATCGGAGACTTAAAATCTCTTGGCCGAAAGGCCGTGCCGGTTCGAGTCCGGCCGCGGGTACCACCTCTTCAGCTGACATGAGGCGCAGATGGGCAAGAAGGCTTCCAAACTGAAATCCGGCGAAGTGAAATCTGCGTTGAAGGCAATCGGCCTCGGGTTCACCAAGCCCGAGCGCAAGCAGATGGCGGTGGCGCTGGAAGAGCAGATCACCGCGGCCAAGGCGCAGCGGAAAGTCGCCTTCCCGAACGATCTGATGCCTGCCCAGCGGTTCGATCCGCGGCTGCCGGGCTTTGTCATGCCAAAGGTCGAGGACGGGGTGACGCTGCCCAAGGGCAAGGCCAAGCTGCCCGCCGCCGAGGCCGATATCGCCTTTGCGCCCCTGCCGCATCTGGCCCAGTGGATCGCCAGCGGCCAGATCATCAGCCGCCGCCTGACCGAGATCTATCTCGCCCGCATCGAGCGCCTTGCGCCCGACCTCTTCTGCTTCGCCACCGTCATGGCAGATGCCGCTCTGGCCGAGGCCGATGCCCGCGATTCAGAGACGGCAAAGGGCCAAAGCCGCGGGCCGCTGCACGGGCTGCCCTATGGCCTCAAAGACCTCTTCGACACCAACGGCGTCCCCACCGGCTGGGGCGCCGAGCCCTATGCGGGGCGGGTGCCTGAAAGTGACGCCAGCATCGTCACCCGCCTGCGCGAGGCGGGGGCTGTGCTGATCGGCAAAACGGCGGTCGGCGCGCTCGCCTATGGCGACAAATGGTATGGCGGCGTGAGCCGCAACCCGTGGAACCCCGCGGAAGGATCGAGCGGATCGTCGGCGGGATCGGCTTCGGCTGTCGCCGCGGGGCTTTGCGCCTTCGCCATCGGCACCGAGACGCTGGGCTCGATCGTCTCGCCCTCCGAACGCTGCGGCAGCACCGGCCTGCGGCCGACCTTTGGCCGGATCAGCCGGGCCGGGGGCATGGCGCTCTGCTGGTCGCTCGACAAGGTCGGGCCGATCGCCCGCGGCGTGGCCGATTGCGCGATGGTGGCCGAGGCGCTCCACGGCGCCGATCCGGCCGACCGCGACAGCATCAGCGCGCCCTTCGGGGGCAACCTTGCTCGTGCGCCCAAGGGGCTGCGGCTGGGCTATCTCAAGGGCACGCTCGACAAGGCCCAGCCGGGGATCGGTGCGGCGCTTTCGGCGTTTCTCGAAATGGGGCTCGAGCCGAAAGAGGTGACGCTGCCCGATCTGCCCTACGCTTCGCTTAATAACGTGGTTCTGGCCGAGGCGGCGGCGGCTTTCGAGGATCTGACGCTGACGGGCCGCGATGATGAGCTTGGCTGGCAGGACGATGCAGCCTGGCCCAACCTGTTCCGCGCGGCGCATCTTCTTTCGGCGGTCGATCATGTCCAACTCGACCGCCTCCGCACCCGCGTCATGCAAGCGCTCGACGCGCTCTTCGCCGAGATCGACGTTCTCGTCGGCCCGCCCTTCGCCGGGCCGATGCTGATCGCGAGCAACTTCACCGGCCATCCCTGCCTGCATCTGCGGGCCGGGTTCACCGAAGAGAAAACCCGCGCGGGCGGGACGCTGAGCGTCGGCGGCAACAAGGCGCCGGGCGCGGCCAAGGGCAAGTTCCGCGTGCCGCATGGCGTCTCGCTCTGGTCCGGGCTCTATCGCGAGGACCGGCTCCTGGAGGTCGGGCAGGCGTTGGAAAAGGCGCTGGGCGTGGCCGCCGAGCGCCCCAAGGGCTATTAGGTCCGCACTCCGGCGAAGCGGGTCTGCCAGTCTTCGCGCTGTTCGTCGGTGATCTTGGCGAACAGAACGTCCGGCACCGTGAAGGCGTGGCCTGCGGCCAATCCCGCGAGGAAGCCCGCCACATCGTCGGGCCAGCCCGCGCCTTCCGCATTCATCGCTTTCAGCATCGTGGCCGAGGCATCGGGGATGAAGGGGGCCGAGAGAACGGCATAAAGCCGGATCAGGCCCAGCCCGAGGCGCACCTGCATGGCGGCCTTCTCGGGGTCTTCCTTGAATGTCGACCACGGGGCTGCCGATTGCAGGTATTCGTTGCCCGCAACCCAAATGGCCCGCAACTCGGCCGAGGATTTACGGACCTCCATCGCGTCCATCGTGCCCTGATAGGCGGCAACGCGGGCGGCAAGGTCAGCAATCAGCGCCTCTTCCTGTTCCCCATAGGCACCGCCCTCAGGAACGACCTCGCCGAATTTCGAACGGCAGAACTTGGTGATGCGGCTGACGAAATTGCCCAAGACATCAGCCAGATCCTTGTTCACCGAGGCCTGGAAGTTGTCCCAGGTAAACTCGCTGTCCGAGCTTTCCGGCGCATGGCTCAGAAGCCACCAGCGCCAGTAATCGGCGGGCAGGATTTCCAGCGCCTGATCCATGAAGACCCCGCGCCCGCGCGATGTCGAGAACTGGCCGCCGTCGTAGTTGAGGTAATTGAACGACTTGATGTAATCGACAAGCTTCCACGGCTCGCCCGATCCGAGGATCGTCGCGGGGAACGACAGGGTGTGGAACGGCACGTTATCCTTGCCCATGAACTGGGTATAGGTCACGTCCTCCGCGCCCTTGTCGGTCCGCCACCAGCGCTCCCAATTGTCGCCCTTGCCCGCATCGACCCATTCCTGCGAACAGGCGATGTATTCAATCGGCGCGTCGAACCAGACGTAGAAGACCTTGCCCTCCATGCCGGGCCAGTCCTTCTCGCCATCCCGCACCGGAATACCCCAATCAAGATCGCGGGTGATGCCGCGATCCTGCAGGCCGTCGCCGTCGTTGAGCCATTTCTTGGCGATCGAGGTGGTCAGGATCGGCCAGTCTTTCTTTGAGTCGATCCATGCCTCGAGCTGATCCTTCAGCGTCGATTGGCGCAGGTAAAGGTGCTTGGTCTCGCGCATCTCGAGGTCGGTCGAGCCGGAAATGGTCGAATGCGGGTTGATCAGGTCGACAGGATCAAGCTGTTTGGTGCAGTTGTCGCACTGGTCGCCGCGGGCGCTGTCAAAGCCACAGTTGGGGCAGGTGCCCTCGATATAGCGGTCGGGCAGGAAGCGGCCGTCGGCGTGGGAATACATCTGCTTCTCGCTGACCTCGCGAATGAGGCCCGCCTCGTGCAGGCGGCCGGCGAAATGCTGGGTCAGCTTGTGGTTCCGGGCCGAGGAGGAGCGGCCGAAATGATCGAACGACAGGCGAAAGCCCTTGGCGATCTCGGCCTGAACGCCGTGCATCTCGGCGCAGTATTCCGCCACCGGCATTTTCGCCTTGGCGGCGGCCAGCTCGGCGGGCGTGCCGTGTTCGTCGGTGGCGCAGAGGAACAGAACCTCATGGCCGCGACCGCGCAGGTAGCGGGCATAAAGATCGGCCGGAAGCTGCGACCCGACGAGATTGCCGAGGTGCTTGATCCCGTTGATATAGGGGATCGCAGAGGTGATGAGATGGCGCGCCATGGGTCTTCCTTCGGGTTTGGCGGACTCATAGACGCAACGAACCGGCAAGGCCAGACGGGGTTTGCGCCGAAAATCTCCAGAATTGATGACTCGTTTACCGGGAATCGGGTTATGATGATCGCGTGGGGCCAAGGAGATGAGCGATGCGTCGCGCGTTAGCCCTCGTTTTGTTTCAGCTCGAGATCGGCCTTGTCGCCGTTCCCGCTCTCGGACAAGCACAGGATTTTTACGGCGGCATTTCCTACGACTACGCCTTAGATGGCGAGGGGCAAGGCGGCCTTGCGGCTTATGCCGGCGTGCGTTTTGGCGAAGGCGCCCTGAGCTTTGGGGCAGAGTTGACCCATGGCTTTGGTGACGGTGACCCTTTCGAGGCAACGCGGGTCCGGGGCCTAGTGCGGCAAGCGCTGGGCGGCTTTGGCCTCTTCGGCAGCCTCGGCCTCTCGCAATTCGATCTCTTCGGGGGCGGCGTTGTCGACGGGATCAACCTCGGGGTCGGCGCAGACTATGGTCTGACAGACGCCACCTCGTTGCGTTTCGAAATGATCGTCGATCGTGTGCCTGACTATGGCCCGGACGTAACCTCGCTGCGGATGAGCGTGGCCTTCGGCTTTTAGCGCTGGCTGTCGCGGCTGCGCCCCAAAAGGCGGCCGATCACGAAGGAGGTGCGGGGTGCGTAGACATAGGGTGTCTTGAGCGCCCGCGTCGGGCGGGCCCGCATCCGGATCAGGCCGAAGACCACAAGAACCACGTGGCCTGCCGAGATCAGAGCGAAAAGAGCGCCCGAGCCGAAGGCTTCGATCAGCGCTGAGGCGGTATAGGGTGCGCCTATGGCACCGACCGCATAGAAGAACATCAGCGCCGCCGAAAGCTCGACCCGCTCTTCGTCGGTGGCGAAATCATGCGCGTGGGCGGCCGAGACGGAATAGATCGGAAAAGTGGTGAAACCGAAGATCGCCGCCGATGTCAGAATTGCCGTGGTGCCGTTTCCGGCGATCAAGACGGTGATCGCGCAAGCGGCAACCGCCGCGACAGAGAGCCAGATCAGGACCCAGCGCCTGTCGAACTTGTCGGCGAGCCAGCCGACCGGATACTGCGCGATGGCCCCGCCCGCCACGAAGCTGGCAAGGAAGATGCCGATCTGGTCGGGTGTGAGGCCGACCTCTTGCCCGTAGATCGGGCCCACCATGCGGAACGAGGCCGCCGACAGGGCAGCGACGATCACGCCGGCCGTTGCGAGGGGCGAGCGCGCCCAGGCGATCGAGGGGCGGAGGCGCGTGGCGGCGGGGGTAAGCGGCTGTTCGGCGCGGCTGATCGCCATCGGCAGAAGCGAGGCGCAGCAGATCATCGTCAGGAGGTTGTAGGCCAGATAGGTCTGCATATCGGCCAGATAGCCGATCATCCCTTGGGCAATCAGCGAGGCCCCCACGTCTAGGATGCGGTAGACGCCCATCGTCCGCCCGCGCGACTCGTTCGTCACCTTGGCCTGCAGCCACGACTCGATCACCGTATAGCAACCTGCCACGCAGATCCCTTGCAAGATGCGGAAGGCGGCCCACCAGGAGGGGTCGGTGATGGTGATATGCGCCGCAAGGCCGATCGCACCCATTGCGGTAAAGGTAGCATAGGAACGGGCATGGCCGACATCGCCCAGAAGGCGCGGCGCCCACCAGCAGCCGATGAAAAACCCGAAGAAATGCGCGGAACCAAGAAATCCGACCTCCGGTTTGGAAAAGCCCGAGGATAGCCCCGTCAGGGCGTCAAGAGGGCCGACAGCGCCCGACGAAATTTGCAGCAGGACAACCGAAAGAAAGAGCGAGGCGAAGGCCAGAACGATGCGCATAGGGGCAGTCTATGCAGGGGCATATCGGCCGGCTTGGCCGTTTGCGTCACCATCGGTCGTTTCGGAAGTGCCGAAAAAAGTTGTCATATCGACTTAATCGCATAACATGATTGAACGGAATACATCACAAAAACGAGGGAGAATAACGTGAAGAAGCTTCTACTTGCACTGGTACTTGCTGTCGCGCCGGTCGTGTCGTTCGCCGCCGGGGCAGTCCATCATGTGGCCTTTCATGTCGATGAAAACGATGCGGCCTTGATGAATTTGGTTCTCAATAATGCCCAGAACGTCTCGCAGTTCTATGCCTCGATCGGCGACGAAGTTGAAATCGAGATCGTCGCCTACGGTCCGGGTCTGAATATGTACCTGCCCGAAAGCCCGGTGAAGGACCGCATTGCCCAGATGTCGCTTGCGATGCCGAACATGACCCTGTCGGCCTGCGGCAACACCATGGCGAAGATGGCCGAGAAGGCCGGCCATGACATTACCCTCCTTCCGGAAGCCACGGTTGTTCCGGCCGGGGTTGTCCGCCTGATCGAACTTCAGGAGCAGGGCTGGGCCTATATCCGGCCGTAACCTGACTTGACCATGTCGCCGGCCAAAGCGCATCTTGGCCGGCGACCGCGCCCCCGAGGGGCGCCAAAGACAAAGGAAATCCCCGACATGAAGACCCTCACCCTCGGCCGGACCGACATCCGGGTGCCCGATCTTTGCCTTGGCACGATGACTTTCGGCAACCAGACGCCGGAAGCGGACGCGCATCGCCAGATCGATATGAGCCTCGAGGCGGGTTTGAATTTCATCGACACCGCCGAGATGTATCCGGTCAATCCGGTCCGCAAGGAGACTGTGGGGCGTTCGGAAGAGGTGATTGGCAACTGGTTCGCCAGAACGGGCCGTCGCGCCGAGACGGTGATTGCCACCAAGGTCGCGGGCGATACGGCTCAGGTGCGGGATGGCAAGGGCTATGACGGCAAGATCGTGCGCGAGGCGGTGGATGCCTCGCTCAGGCGGCTCCAGACTGATGTGATCGACGTCTATCAGCTGCACTGGCCCATGCGCGGCTCTTATATGTTCCGGCAGAACTGGCACTATGACCCGCGCGGCAAGCGGCGGGGTGAGGTGGTCGAGCATATGGTCGAGGTGCTCGAGGCGATGGCCGAGATGGTGAAGGCGGGCAAGGTGCGGGCCTTTGGCCTGTCGAACGAGGGGGCGTGGGGCACACTGCACTGGATTTCGCTCGCCGAAGAGATCGGCGCGCCGCGGGTGGCCACGGTGCAGAACGAATATTCGCTGCTTTGCCGCCTCTACGACACCGACATGGCCGAGACCTCGGTGATGGAGGACATCACGCTTTTGTCGTTCTCGCCCTTGGCCGCGGGCCTGTTGACCGGAAAATATCAGAACGGGGCAATCCCCGAGGGCAGCCGTATGTCGCTGAATGGCAATCTCGGCGGGCGCAAGAGCGACAGGGTGTTTCCAGCGGTGCAAGCCTATCTCGATGTGGCGGCTAGGCACGGGCTTGATCCAGTGCATATGGCGATTGCCTGGCAGCGGAGCCGGCCCTTCCCGATTTCGGCGATCTTTGGCGCGACGACCTCGGCGCAGCTGGAGCATATCCTTGCCGGCAAGGATCTGGTTTTGGGCAAAGAGGTGATCGACGATCTCGAAGCGGCGCATCGGCAGCATCCGATGCCCTATTAGGGAGGGGGCTCTGCCCCCGCGCCTTTCGGCGCTCCCCCGGAGTATTTTCAGCCAAAAGAAGATCAGAGGCGCTGGCCGCGGGCGCGGCGCAGCTGGCTCACGGATATGTTGTAGGCGGCTTTGAAGGCGCGGGCGAAAGCGGCGTGACTGGCGAAGCCTGTGGCGAGCGCGATGTCTTGCACAGGCTGGTCGGTATCGGTGGCGAGGCGGCGGGCTTCGGAGAGGCGAAGTGCCAAGCCGAAGGCGTGGGGGGAGTGGCCGGTGGCGGCGCGGAAGCGTTGCTCAAAAAGGCGGCGGGAGACGCCGAGGCTTTGGGCGAGGTTTGCGATCGAGGGGGGCGTGTCGAGGTCGGCTTCTAGCCGGGCGATGGCGCGGGCGATAAGCGGGTCGCGGCGGGCGAGGGTGGCGGTGGGGACGAGGCGCTGGGGGGCGTCGCCCGACTGGACCGGATCGTAGATGAAGGCCGAGGCCACGCGGGCGGCGAGATCGCGGCCGTGCAGGCGGCCAATGAGGTGGAGCATCATGTCGAGGCAGGGGCTGGCGCCGCCGGTGGTGAGCATCCGGCCCGAGATGCGGAAACGGTCGCGCACCACCTGAACGCGCGGATAGCGGATGGCGAAATCGTCGAGGTCTTCCCAGTGGGTGGTGGCGGCGAGGCCGTCGAGGAGGCCGGAGGCGGCGAGGAGCTGAGAGCCGCCGTCGACGCCGGCGAGAGCGGTGCCTGCGCGGGCGATGCGGCGGATCTGGGCGGCGAGCGCGGGAGTGGTCTGCTCGGCGATGCGGAAGCTTGCGAGGATCAGGAGGAGGTCGGGCGGCTCGGCTGCAGCGATGGGCTGGCCGGTGATCGGGAAGCCTGCGGTGATCTGGGCGGGCAGGTCGGTGGCCGTCAGGAAGCGCCAATCGAAAAGGCGCCGCTCGGCGCGGCGGTTGGCGGCGCGCATGGGATCCACGGCGGCGGCGAGGGACAGCATATTGGTCTGGTCGAGCACGAGGATGCCGACCGTCAGCGGGCGCTCGCCGGTGGGATCGTATCGTGGGAACAGGGGGGTTGCGCTATTCATCAAGAAGATTGCGTAAAACGGAAAGCGTGAAAGCGCAAGCTGCGGGATACTCGGTCGACTCATAAAGGAGATCTCCCATGCCCCTGCAAATGAACCGTGAGGTTTTCATCACCTGCGCCGTGACCGGCTCGGGCGCCACCCAAGACCGCAGCCCGCACGTTCCCCGCTCGCCCAAGGAAATCGCCGACAGCGCGATCGAGGCGGCAAAGGCTGGTGCGGCGATTGTCCACTGCCACGTCCGCGATCCCGAAACGGGCAAGCCGTCGCGCAAGGTCGAATACTATCGCGAAGTGACCGAGCGGATCCGCGAGGCCGAGGTGGATGTGGTCTTGAACCTGACCGCCGGCATGGGCGGCGACATCATCTTCGGACCGACCGAGAACCCGATGGCCCTCAGCCCCGCGACCGACATGATCGGAGCATCGGCCCGGGTCGAGCATGTGGCCGAATGTCTGCCCGAGATCTGCACCCTCGATTGCGGCACGATGAACTTTGCCGAGGCCGACTATGTGATGACCAACACGCCGGGGATGCTCACGGCGATGGGCCGGATGATGACCCATCTCGGCGTCAAGCCCGAGATCGAGGCTTTTGACACCGGCCACCTCTGGTATGCCAAGCAGCTTGTCGAGGATGGCGTGCTGCATGGGCCGGCGCTGGTGCAGCTGTGCATGGGGGTTCCGTGGGGGGCGCCGGACGACCTCAACACCTTCATGGCGATGGTCAACAACGTGCCGCAGGACTGGACCTTCTCGGCGTTTGCGCTGGGGCGCAACCAGATGGCCTATGCGGCGGCGGCGGTTCTGGCGGGCGGCAACGTGCGCGTGGGGCTTGAGGACAACCTCTGGCTTGGCAAGGGCCAGCTGGCGACCAACGCCCAGCTTGTCGAGCGGGCCGCGAATATCATCGAGAACATGGGCGCGCGGGTGATCGGGCCGGACGAGGTTCGCAAGAAGCTCGGCCTGACCAAGCGCGCACCGGCCGCGCGCGGCTGATCGGCGCAAGAATGATCCGGCGGGGCCGCCGCAGCGTAGACCTTTGCAAACGGGCCGTCATGGGGGCGGCTCCGGATGCGAGAGAGGTCTTCCGCGATGCGTCTGGTTCTGCTGGCTTTCCTGATTGTGGCCCTGTCACCTTTGCAGGCGCAGGCCGCCTATCGCGACAAGACCGTTCCGATGCAGACCGTTTCGGGGTTCGACCTCGGGCGCTATCTCGGCCTGTGGTACGAGATTGCCCGCTATCCCTTCAGCTTCGAGAACGGCTGCGCGGGGGTGACGGCCGAGTATTCGATGAAGCCCGATGGCAAGGTGCGTGTCGTCAATTCCTGCCGCGAAGGGGCGGTGGATGGGCCGCTGCGGGTCTCGGAAGGGACGGCCGAATTGGTCAGCGATGGCAAGTTGGAGGTGGGCTTTGTCTCCTTCTTGCCGTTCATCACCGGCGACTATTGGGTGATCCATCTGGAGCCGGACTATTCGATGGCCGTGGTTGGCTCGCCCAACGGCAAGACGGGCTGGATCCTGTCGCGCAGCAAACAGATTTCACAGGCGAAATTCGACCGGGCGACCGCAGCTTTGGTCGCCAATGGCTACGACCTGAGCGCGCTCGAACTCGTCGCCCAGTAACCCTGGCCCGCGCGGCATGAGGCTGCGCGGGATCCTCCTTTTGGCGGCCGTTGGGCTGGCGGGCTGCGTTCCTGTCGGCCCCTACCGCGATCCTGACAGGATCATCTCTTCGAAAGCCGTTCTGGATCTTCCCCGCCTCAGCGGCGATTGGTCGGTTGTCGGCTATTTCCCCACAACTTTCGAGGCCGGCTGCGAGGCGATTGACCTTGCCCTCGTGCTCGGGTCTCTGGGCCGGACCTGTGAAGCCTCCGGCGCGAAATCTCGCCATGACCAAGCCCCGCTTCGCGCAATCGACGTGGGGCGCTTTGAAACCACGCTCGTTGGCGTCGGCCCGACCGATCTTTGGGTCTTGTGGGTCGACGAGGGCTACCGGACCGCTGTGATCGGCGAGCCGCAGGGCAGGTTTGGCTGGGTCATCAATCGCGACCCGACGATCCCGACGGATCGATGGGTCGCCGCACAACGCATTCTTGATTTCAACGGATATGATCCCGCGGCGCTGGTGCGCCTCGGGCACTGAAGGAGACGACCATGACCAAGACAGCAGCAATTATCGGCGGTGGGGTGATCGGCGGCGGCTGGGCCGCGCGGTTCATGCTCATGGGGTGGGATGTGCGGGTGTTCGATCCCGACCCGGAGGCAGAGCGCAAGATCGGCGAGGTGCTCGCCAATGCCCGCCGCTCGCTACCGGGCCTGTCGGATGTGGCGCTGCCGGACGAGGGCAAACTGACATTCCACGAGACCATCGGCGAGACGGTTGAGGGCGCGAGCTGGATTCAGGAAAGCGTGCCGGAGCGGCTTGATATCAAGCACAAGGTTTATCAGTCGATCCAGCAGGCCTGCGCGACCGATGCGATCATCGGCTCCTCGACCTCGGGGTTCAAACCCTCCGAGCTTCAGGAAAGCGCCGCCCGCCCCGAACAGATCGTCGTGACCCACCCGTTCAACCCGGTCTACCTTCTGCCGCTGATCGAGCTTGTCCCTTCGGAGGCCAACCCCGCCAATGTGGTGGCCGCCGCCAAGGAGATTCTGACCTCGATCGGCTGCTATCCGCTGCACGTCCGCAAGGAGATCGACGCCCATATCGCCGACCGTTTCCTTGAGGCGGTCTGGCGCGAGGCGCTGTGGCTCATCAAGGACGGCATCGCCACGACCGAAGAGATCGACAACGCGATCCGCTATGGCTTCGGGATGCGCTGGGCGCAGATGGGCCTGTTCGAGACCTACCGCATTGCGGGCGGCGAGGCGGGGATGCGCCATTTCATCGCCCAGTTCGGCCCTTGCCTCTCGTGGCCCTGGACCAAGCTGATGGACGTGCCCGAGCTGACCGACGATCTCATCAACGCGGTGGCGGGTCAGTCCGACGAACAATCGGGCGCCTATTCGATCCGCGAGCTCGAGCGCATCCGCGACAATAACCTCGTGACGATCATGCGCGGGCTCAAGGCGCAGAACTGGGGTTCGGGCAAACTCTTGAACGCGCAGGACAAGCGGATCAGCCGCCTGCCCGAGACGCTCGAGGATGTGGCCGACCTGTCGCGGCCCGTGGTGACGGTCGACCGTGCGGTGCCGCTCGACTGGACCGACTACAACGGCCACATGAACGAGGCGCGCTATCTTCAGGCCTTTGGCGATGCGACCGACCGGCTCATGCTGATGGTCGGCTGCACGGCGGAGTATATCTCTTCGGGCGGCAGCTATTTCACCGCCGAGACCCATATCCGCCATATCGACGAGGTTCATGCCGGCAAGCGCATCCATGTCGAGACGCAGGTGATCCTTGGCGAGGGCAAGAAGATGCACCTCTTCCACCGGATGTATGAGGGCGACCGTCTTTGCGCCACGGGCGAGCATATGCTGATCCACGTCAGCCTCGAGACCCGCAAAGCCTCCGTTCCCGCGCCGCAGGTGGCCGCAGCGCTTGAGAAGATCGCCGCCGCCCACAAGGCCTTGCCAATGCCCGAAGGGGCGGGGTCGGCTGTCGGCAAACGGGCATGAGCCGGGTTCTCATCACGGCGGGCGCGGGCGGCATCGGCCGCGCCATTGCCGATGCTTTCGTGGCAGCGGGCCATGATGTCTGGGTGACGGACGTCAGCGCCGGGGCCATCGCCGCGCTGCCGGATACGATCCGGGGCGATGTGGTCGATGTCTCGGACGAGGCGCAGATGGCTGCGTTCTTCGCCAAGCTCGAGGCCGTCTGGGGCGGGCTCGATGTGCTTTGCGCCAACGCGGGCACCAAGGGGCCGACCGCGCGGGTGGCCGAAATCGCGCTCGAGGATTGGCGGGCCTGCCTCGCCGTCTGCCTCGACGGCGCTTTCCTCGCCGCGAAATTCGCAAGCCCCATGATGGAGCGGCAAAGATCGGGCGTGGTGATCTTCACCTCCTCGACCGCCGGCGCCTACGGCTATCCCAACCGCGCCCCCTATGCGGCGGCGAAATGGGGGATGCATGGGTTGATGAAGACCGTAGCGATGGAGCTTGGGCCGTTCGGCGTGCGCGCCAACGCGATCCTGCCCGGTTCGGTCGAAGGGCCACGGATGGAGGCTGTTCTCGAGGCCGAGGCCAAGGCCAAGGGCATGACGCGCGATCAGGTCTATGAGGGCTATGCCAAGGGCACCTCGATGCAGAGCTTTGTCGAGGCGAGAGACATCGCCAACATGGCGCTTTTCCTCGCCTCGGATGCCGCCCGCTTTGTCTCGGGCCAGATGATCGCGGTGGATGGTCATACGGTGAATCCCGATCCGCAAGTGTAGGGCGCGATTGCCGAGCATTTGACGGCATGGTATTTTGACCTCAGGCGCCGGGACGGGCGCCTCGGGACAGACCATGAAAAACCAGACCCTGTTGGCAGAATGGCCGACGATTGCGTTGCTTACGGCCACCTACGCGCTCTGGGCCGTTGCCGTTTTCCTCTTGCCTGAGGTGAGCCTCTGGCTGGCGGTGCCGCTCGTGGCGATCACCGCCGCACAACATTCCTCGCTGTCTCATGAGGCGATCCACGGCCACCCGTTCCGAAGCGCCTTTTGGAATGCTGCTTTGGTGTTCCCGTCGCTCGACCTTTGCGTCCCTTATTTGCGGTTCAAGGACACCCACCTTGCCCATCACAACGATCCCTTGCTGACCGATCCTTACGATGATCCGGAAAGCAACTACATGGATCCCGGCGATTGGGAACGGCTCGCGCCTTGGCTCCAGCGGCTTTTGAGGTTCAACAACAGTCTGATCGGCCGCCTTACGGTCGGGCCGATGATCGGCCATGTGTTCTGGTTGCGCGGCGATGTGGCGGGGATCCGCAAGGGCGACCGGCGTATCGTTCTGAGCTGGCTTTTGCAGATCCCGGCGGCGGCGTTGGTGATCTGGCTTGTCCTCCTTTCGCCGATGCCCTTCTGGGCCTATCTCATCGGCGCGTATGCGAGCCTGTCGCTCCTGAAAATACGCACTTTCCTCGAACATCGCGCCCACGAGAAATCCCGCGCGCGCACGGTGATTGTCGAGGATCGCGGGCCGCTGGCGCTTCTCTTCCTCAACAACAACCTGCACGTCGTCCACCACGCCCATCCCAAGGTGCCGTGGTATCGCTTGCCCGCCATGTATCGGGCCGATCCCGAAGGATTCTTGAAGCGCAACGAGGGCTATCGCTACCGCTCCTATGCCGAGGTCTTTGCCCGCTATTTCTGGCGTGCCAAGGATCCGGTGCCGCATCCGCTCTGGCGCCGCTAGGCCCGCGCGGGCATAACCCCGCCCATGGACGCCTGGATCTTCCTCAGCCTCGGGGCCGCGCTCGCGCAGACGGTGCGCTTCATGCTGCAAAAGCAGCTGCGCGCCACGCGCCTGTCGACCGGCGGGGCGACCTTTGCCCGGTTTATCTATTCGGCCCCCCTCGTGGCGCTGGCCGCCTTCGCCTATTCTCACCAGTCGGGGCAGGCGATCCCTGCGACCTCCCTCCGCTTCTGGCTTTTCGCGCTCTCCGGTGGTGCGGCGCAGATCGTGGCGACGATGTGTGTGGTCGCCCTGTTCAGCCACCGCAACTTTGCCGTGGGCACGACCTTCAAGAACACCGAGGTGCTGATGAGCGTGGGTGTCGGCTTTGTCCTTCTCGGGGAATGGGTGTCAAACCTCGGCCTTGCGGCCATCGTGATCGGCCTCTTTGGAGTGATCCTTTTGTCCGATCCGCCCGCCGCGACCGGCAAGGGCCTCGCGCGCCTCTTCAACCGCGCGGCGGGGCTCGGCATCGCCTCGGGCTTTCTCTTCTCGATTTCCGCCGTGGGCTATCGTGGCGCTGCACTCTCACTGAGCGGCGGCGACGCTTTCCAACGGGCGGTGGTCACGTTGGCCTGTGTGACTGCCTCGCAGTTGATCGCGCAGGGGCTCTGGCTTGTCTGGCGTGAACCGGGCGAGGTTCTGCGCGTCATCAAGGCGTGGCGGATCGCCGGTCTTGTGGGCCTCACCAGCATGGCTGGCTCGCTCTGCTGGTTCACCGCCTTCGCGTTGCAGAACGTGGCCTATGTGAAAGCGGTCGGGCAGGTCGAGATGGCGTTTTCGCTGGTGGTGGGCTGGCTCGTGTTCGGCGAGCGGATATCGCGCCGCGAATGGCAGGGGATGGCGCTTTTGGGCGGGTCGGTCCTGCTTCTGATCCTCGCGTCCTAGTCGTCGCGGTCGATGAGGCCAAGGCGGGCGACGATCCCTGCCTCATCGTCATTGCGGAAGAAGGGCACGAGCGCGGGCGGGGCGGAATCGTGGATCCGCCCCGCGATCTCGGCCAGCACCACCTCGGTGATGAAGGGCAGATCGAAGGATCGCGCCTCGTCCAGGGGGATCCATTGCAGGTGCGCCAGCTCTTCCTCGGCGCCGGAGAAATCGTCGGGATCCGACGAAAGCGCTGCGGCATCGACCAGAAAGAACCGCGCGTCGAACCGGCGGGGCAGGCCCGGCGGGGTTATGGCGCGGAAGACGAACTGAAGGCCCGAAGGGTCGGGCAGGTGGCCAGAGGCGGCAAAGCCGCGCCAGCCGCGCGGGGCGGCGTCGGGCCATGCGCCTGTCGCGCCAAGGATCAGGCCCGTTTCCTCCCAAAGTTCGCGGATCGCGGCGGCGGCGAGGCTCGCGGGGGCAAGGGCGCTGTCTTCGGCCAAGCGGCTGAGGCAGGGCTCGGGCAGGGGGCCGGCCAGCGGCACCACGGCGTCGACGGCATCCACCGCGCCACCGGGAAAGACGAACTTGCTCGGCATGAACGAGGCATTGGCCCCGCGCTGGCCCATCAACACAGAAGGGCGGGTCGCGCGATCACGCAGGACGATGATCGTCGCGGCGTCGCGGATTGCGGGTGTGTCCATGCCAGCCTCTTGTCTGGCTCAGGCGCTCTTGCCGAAGCCGTGCATCCTCTTGGCCCACTGGATAGCGACGATCATCCCCTTGAGCCTTGGCAGAAGGTAGAGCGAGAGCGCGACGCAGCCAACCGTAAAGACGGTGAAGGTGACAAGCGGGTCGGGGCGGAAGGCGTTGAAGAACCACAGGATGCTTGGCGCCATCAGGTGGCCGACGATCAGGATGGTCAGGTAGGCGGGGCCATCATCGGCCCGGTGCTGGCTCAGATCCTCGCGGCAGACCGGGCAACGGTCGGCCACCTTGAGATAGCCCTTGAACATCATCCCCTCGCCGCAGGACGGGCACCGCCGCCGCAACCCGCGCAGCATGGCCGGACGCATCGGGCGTTCGTCTTCTTCGTCATGGCTGTGGGCCGGAAGATCGTCGGGGGTGAATGACATGAGGGACAAAAGGCTCCTGAGTGATCCCTTCAAATGCGCCCGCGTGCCTCGCAAAGGAAGAGGAAACGTTGTCCTTGCGGCCCCATGTCGCGCAGGGCGGAAGAATTCTGCCCGCGCGGCGACGGAACCTCGCCCGTGATGCGTATCAGGGGGGACGACGGCGAGAAAAGCCTGTCGCATAAGGTTCATTGAAAGGAAGAAAGATGAAAAAGGTTCTGGTTCTGACAACGGTTGCGGCGACGCTCCTCGGCTCGGTGGCCTTCGCGGACTCGCATGGCAAAGGCAACATGGGCGGCATGGGCATGGCTGGCGGCCCGCGCATGGCACAGCTTTCCTTCGCCGATCTTGATGCCAACGGCGACGGGCAACTGACCCTTGAAGAGCTGACCGCGCGCCCGGCAGATCACTTTGCCTCTGCCGATACCGACGGCGACGGCGGCCTCAGCGCCGACGAAATGACCGCGATGATGATGGCGCAGATGCAGGATCGCGTTGCCGCGATGGCCGCGCAGATGATCACCCGACTTGATGCCAACAAGGACGGACTTGTTCAGGCGGATGAGATGAAGCCCGCAGGCAATGACGGCGCCGGCCTTGAGCGGATGTTTGCAATCATGGACATCAACGGCGATGGCGCAGTCAGCCAGGAAGAGTTCGACCTCGTGACCGAGCGCCTCGGCCAGATGCAGCAGCGCATGGGCCAGCGCGGTGGCGACGGGCAAGGGATGCAAGGCGACCATGACGACGATGGCGAGCATCGGGGCATGAAGGGTGGTCGTCTGGGTGGCCACGGCTTCTTCGGCGGCTGGTTCGGTGGCGCCAACAACTAGCATGACAGGAATCCTGGCGGGCAGGGCGACAGGCCTCCCGCCGTGGTTGTCCGCTCTGGCGGATAGGAGTAGCACTCGGTTCTATGAACAAGTTGAGCCCCGAGACCGAAGCGCCAGACGCGGCTCTTCTCGTCGCCTTTGCCAACGGCGATGCGGGGGCCGCGCAGCTTTTGGCCGAGCGGCTCTTGCCGCGAACGCTGGCGCAGGCGCAGCGGATGCTGGGCGACAGGGCCGAGGCCGAGGACGTGGCGCAAGAAGCGATGATGCGGCTCTGGCGGATCGCGGGCGAATGGCGGCAGGGCGAGGCGCAGGTCTCGACATGGCTTTATCGGGTGACGGCCAATCTCTGCACCGACCGGCTGCGGCGCCGGAAACGCTCGGTGCCGCTCGATGCGGTGGCCGAGCCGCTCGACGGGGCGCCGTCGGTCACGGCACGGATGCATACGGAGGCAAGGGCCAAGGCGCTGAGCGATGCGCTGGCGCAATTGCCGCCCAGACAGGCCGAAGCGGTGGCGCTGCGCCATCTGGAGGGCCTGTCAAACGCCGAGATTGCCGCAGTGATGGAGATCGGGGTCGAAGCGGTCGAAAGCCTGACCGCGCGTGGAAAAAGGGGGCTCGCCTTGATATTGGCGGGCCGCCGAGAGGAACTGGGGATCGAAGATGACGATTGAACCGGACAAGAGAGAGATGGACGCGCTTGACGCTCTGTTTGCCGAGGTGGCGGGCCCGAAGGCTGAACCTTCGGCCGACCTCATGGCGCGGGTTCTGGCCGATGCGGCGCGCATGCAGGCAACCGCAGCCGCGCGCCCGCAGCCGCGCGGCGGTTCGGGCTTCTTGTCGCCGCTCTGGGCCGCCCTGGGCGGTTGGGCCGGCGCCGGCGGCCTTGCGGCTGTGGCAGCGGCGGGCGTCTGGCTTGGGATCGCGCCCCCTGCGGCGCTTGAGACCGTGACGGATGTGTTCTTCGGGAGCAGCGTGACATTGCAGGTCTTTTCGGCCGATGATGTCCTTGGGATGGGGATCTGAGTATGGCGAACGACACCAAACAGACCACAGGCGAAGGACAACCAAAGCCGACCAAGAGCGGCAGCCGCAGCCTGCGGATTGCCTTGGGCGTTTCGCTGGCGTTCAACGTGCTTATCGTCGGCATGATAGCAGGAGGCATCGCTTCGGGCCGCCATATGAGCGGTCCGGGAGGCTTTAGCGCCGATCTGGGGCCGTTTGCTCGCGCAATGTCGATCGGTGAACGCCGAGGATTAAGTCGTGAATTGCGCGAGCGTCCAGAAATCGGCCGCGAGGGCATTCAGGAACTGGGCCGCATCCAGCAGGCATTCATTGACGCACTTTCGGCCGAGCCCTTTGACCCATCAGCGCTGGCGCGAATATTCGAGGCAGAGCGTCAGCGTGGAGTAAAGGTTATGCAAATCGGGCAAGATGCGCTGTTGCGTAGGATAGGGTCGATGAACCCTCAACAACGTCAGGATTTTGCACGGCGGCTGGCGAGGGAATGGTCGACCCGCGACGACGACTAGGCGGCGGACTGGTCTAATGTGACCGTGTTGCGACCTGAGGTTTTAGATCTGTAAAGAGCACCATCGGCCTGTACGAGCAAGCTCTCGATCGCGCTCAGATCGTTCAGGGGTCGTTCGGGCCCGGCGACTGCGATGCCTACAGATAAGGTAATGAAAACCGGCTCTTTGCCCTCATGATTGAAAGGCGTTGATCCAATTCGTTGCCGCAGCCGCTCTGCCGCCGCACGGGCCGCGTCCGCACAGGCCTCGGGCATAGCCACCAGAAATTCCTCCCCCCCGACACGAGCAATCAGGTCAACCGACCGAAGATTTTTGCGCAAAAGTTCGGCAACCCCCACCAGGACCGCATCTCCAACAGTATGACCGTAGGTGTCGTTGACCTGTTTGAAGTGATCAATGTCCAAAACCATGACAGCGAGGCTGCGACCTGTTTCGAAAGATCGTTGGGCAAGACCGGTCAAATATGACATGGCAAACCGACGGTTATGCAGGCCGGTGAGCGGGTCTGTCATGGCCGCCTCAAGTCCGGTTCTAAGTGTATTGCGCAACCGATCCAGCTTTCCCTTGCGGGCCAACAATGCACGGACACGATGTGAGAGTTCATCTGCATCAGCCTCGGCGGGGATGGTCTCGCTGGCCCCTAGATCGAGCGACATTGCGGCCATGTCGTCAGCGGTTTGAGGAAGAACGACAAGTTGCGCCGCGTGGCGGGTGTCAGATCGGCTGCGAAGATCGGCAATGAGGTGGAATACCTTGTCCTGCGCCTGCCGGGTGCGGCTTTCGCGCGCGTCTATGACGAACAGGTCAGGTACAGCCGAACCTCTCATCTCGAGGGCTCTTTCGGGTTCCACCACGGCCGCATGGCCTGTCCTAAGTCGATCAATGGAAAGGGCGAGTCTGCGACCAACCAGCTCTCCTGCGCTAATGATAACCACCGAACCGCTCGGCTCAAATATTGCGGCACTTTCCGCAAAACCCAAGGCGCGGCGGGTCTCATCGGGCAGGTCGGGCTCCTGACCGTCACCGCGAGCCCGCAAAAGGCTTCGGATGCGGGCCTGGAGCAGGCTGTCTGAATAAGGTTTTGCAAGGATATCGTCTATTCCAGATAAAAGTGTATTGAGGCGATCTGCGCTGTTTTCGAAATGACCGAGACCCAACACCGGGAGGCTTTCGCCGAGCCGTGATGCGCGGAGTGTCGCTACAAAGGTTGAAAGATCATCGGCCAACTGGCTGGCTTCAACCAAAATAATATCAGGGGTCTCTGCTTCGAGTTTGTCGAGCGCTTCGGAAAACGAGGCGCAAGGAACGACCTCATACCTTGCCGCCAGCAATTTGACCTTCAGAACAATTCTGTTGGTCGAAACAGGATCGACAATCATCACGCGGCCCGACATCCTGAGCTCCAGAAAAATTAAAACAAATGAGTTTGGCTAAATTTGAACTCGATTGGTTAAGAAACTGTTTCGGATATCGGGGCGCGGACGTGGGACCAGAACAGGCGGAAATCTTGGCAATTCAGGCGCTTGGGTGGCTCTCGTCGCAAGACGACCTGTTTTCATCCTTCATGGCCTCCTCGGGCGCGGGGCTCGATGATCTCCGCGCGCGCGCCTCTGATCCGGTCTTTCTGGCCTCCGTGCTCGAGTTTCTGACATCCGACGATGCCTGGGTCCGGGAATTCTGCGATACTTTCGGCCATCCCTATGATGCGCCGCTGCGGGCCCGGTATGCTCTGCCCGGCGCCGAGATGGTTCACTGGACCTAAGTCTTGACACTTTGGGCACCCGCCCACATCTGAAATACATCAGGAGATTGTAATGTATAAGATCCGCGGCGTGCTCTTCGACAAGGACGGGACGCTTTTCGATTTCAACGCCACCTGGGGCAACTGGACCCAGCGTCTGATCGAGAGCGAAACCGCGGGCGACGCGGCGCGCCGTGACGAGCTTGCCGGCATTCTTGGCTACGATCTCAAGGCCGGCGCGTTCCTGCCCGGCTCGATCGTCATCGCTGAAACGGTTGAGACGCTGGCGCGTCATGTTTTGCGCTTCTCGACGGATAGCGATTTGGGGGCACTGATCGACCGGATGAGCCTTTTGAGCGAAACGGCTCCGCAGGTTGAGGCAACGCCGTTGCGTCCGTTCGCGGGCGAGTTGAAGTCGATGGGCCTCAAAGTGGGCCTTGCCACCAACGATTCCGAATCCGCCGCCCGGGCACATCTCGCCAAGGCCGGCGTCCTTGAAGATTTCGATTTCGTCGCAGGATATGACAGCGGCCACGGCGCCAAGCCCGCGCCCGGCCCGCTTTTGGCGTTTGGCCGGTCGGTCGGCCTTGCGCCGGAACACTGCGCCATGATCGGCGACAGCCTGCATGATCTTCACGCCGGCAAAGCTGCCGGATTCACCACAGTAGGCGTCCTCACCGGCCCCGCCCGCCGCGAGGCGCTGGAGCCGCACGCCGATGTGGTCCTCAATTCCATCGCCGACCTGCCCGCATGGATCGCGGGCCAAGCCTGAAGGAGCCAGCCATGAGCCTTCCCGTCGTTCAGCATTATTCCGATGTCCTGTGCATTTGGGCCTATGTCGCCCATGTGCGGCTCGAGGAGGCGGCGCGCAAATTCGACGACAAGGTTGCCTTTGCAATGCATTTCGTCCCGGTCTTTCCAGATGCCATCGGCAAGCTGGAAAAAGGCTGGGCCGGCCGCGGCGGGATCGACGCCTATGGCGATCACGTCGAAAAGGTCGCCTCCGGCTTTCCCCATGTGACCCTGCACACCGATGTCTGGCACAAGACCCGCCCCAAGAGCTCGCTCGCCGCGCATCATTTCCTGAAAGCGGTTTCGCTCAGTGAAGAGGCCAGCATCCCGCTGCGCCAGAGCAACTATTACCGCGCGACATGGGCGCTGCGGCAGGCCTTCTTTGCCGAGGGGCGCGATATCTCCAACTGGCGGGTGCAGGCCGCCGTGGCCGAGGAACTTGGCCTGCCGCTCGCGCCGATCGAGGCGCAGATCCGCTCTGGCACCGCGATTGCCGCTCTTGGCTCCGATACCAAACTGGCCGAAGAAAACAAGATCAGCGGCAGCCCGACCTTCCTGATGAACGCGGGCCGGCAGATCCTCTATGGCAACGTCGGCTACCGTCTGATCGAGGCCAACCTCAACGAGCTTTTGCGCGCGCCCAACAGCGACGACGCCAGCTGGTGCTAGGCGCAAGGTCAAAATCCGACGCAAGCTGTCGCTTATCGTGACGAAGGCGGTGGGGGCTGCTGCCAGACTTGGGCATCGCCAACCCGGAGGCTCCAATGGACGACACCCCCGCCCGCAAACGCCGCCATGGTGGCCGCGCCGCCAATACCGCGCGCCGCAGCCAAGAGCTTTTCCCGCAGATGCCGTGGCGGCTTCCGGTCAACACCGATCGCCCGACCGAACCCCTGCGCGAAGAGGGCGTTCTGGCCATCCACGATGGCGCGATGCGCATTCTCGAAGAGATCGGCATCGAGTTTTATAACGAAGAGGCCATCCAGATTTTCAAAGAGGCCGGTTGCATCGTCAACGGCTCGAACGTCCGCATGGGCCGCGATTGGGTCATGGAGATGGTGCGGCAAGCGCCTGCCAGCTTCACTATCACCCCGCGCAATCCGGCCCGCGAGATTATCGTCGGCGACAACCACATCCTCTTTGGCAACGTCTCTTCGCCACCAAACTATTACGATCTGGAGCTTGGCAAGAAGGTCTCGGGCACGCGCGAGCAATGCGCCAACCTTCTGCGCCTCACGCAACATTTCAACTGCATCCACTTCGCAGGGGGCTATCCGGTCGAGCCGGTGGACGTTCACGCCTCGGTGCGCCACCTCGACGTTGTCTTCGACAAGCTCACTCTGACCGACAAGGTCGCCCACGCCTATTCGCTGGGCAAGGAGCGGGTCGAGGATGTGATGGAGATGGTCCGCATCGCCGGTGGCCTTTCCGACGAGGAATTCGCCGCAAAGCCGCGGATGTATACCAACATCAACTCAACCTCACCCCTGAAGCACGATCACCCGATGATTGACGGCTGCCTGCGGCTGATCCGCAAGGGGCAGGCGGTCTATGTGACGCCCTTTACGCTTGCCGGCGCAATGGCCCCGGTGACCATGTCGGGCGCTGTTACGCTGTCGATTGCCGAGGCCCTCTCGGCCATCGCCTTGTTCCAATACGTCCGCCCCGGCTGTCCTTGCGTGATCGGCACCTTCACGTCGAACGTCGATATGAAATCCGGCGCGCCCGCCTTCGGCACCCCCGAATATATGCGGGCAACCCAGATGACCGGACAGATGGCGCGGTTCTACGGCCTGCCGATGCGCGCCTCGGGCGTCTGCGCGGCGAATGTCCCGGACGGGCAAGCCATGTGGGAGACCTCGAACAGCCTCTGGTCGGCCGTGCAATCGGGGACCAACGTGGTCTATCACGCGGCGGGCTGGCTTGAAGGCGGGCTGATCGCCTGCCCCGAGAAGTTCATCATGGATTGCGAAGTCCTGCAGATGATCCAGCGCTATATGGAGCCCGAGGTGGTCGCGACCGGTCCCGAAGATATCGCCTTCGACGCGATCAAGGAGGTTGGGCCTACCGGCCACTATTTCGGTATCCAGCACACCCAAGACCGCTATGAGACGGCCTTCTACCAACCCTTTGTCAGCGACTGGCGCAATTTTGAAGCCTGGGAATTGGCCGGGTCGGTCTGGACCCCCGAGCGGGCGCACCGGATGTACAAGGATATCCTGACCCACTTCGAAGAACCGCCGATGGACGTGGCGGTGCGGGAGGAGCTGGCGGAGTTCGTGGCGCGGCGGAAGGCCGAGGGCGGGGCGCCGACGGATTTTTGAGGGGCAAAACAGATAACCAAAAGATGAAGCTTGTGGCGAGGGACATTGCTAAGAGGAAGACCTTCGGGCACCTGTTTTATCCTATTTACACGCACCTTCATTCTTTCGCTTGCCGAATATGATATCGATCTTACTGCACCGTTTGTACTGGCGCTTGTCGTAACTCGCGGGTGTTCTGTTCTGCCTCCCGCCTGGTTTGCCGGCACGTATACTTTTGTCTTTCGAAACGTCTCTGAAGCAGTCAGCCGAGGCATCCTCGGCCCCAGAACAACAATTCATTGTTCTGCAAACTGCTCGCCCAAGTACGAGAGACGATATGGTCGCTGAGTTGTCCCGCCGTGAAGAACAGGTTGAGAGTTGGTCCCTGCTTGTCGCAAACAGCGTGCAACTTGGCCTCGATGGCTCCCTTGGTCCGTCCGAGCAGGTGTCCACCCCCTTTTGTCACGTCAGTGTAGGTCGCAGTTTGGCGGGCTTTGAGTTTGGAAACATAGATCGAGACTGTATTCTGTTCACCGTGCTTAGTAGCGAGACCTACCTCATCCGGACAAAGACTCTCCGTCGCCCCACTGCTTCCTGCGGCTGTAAAGGGTCAACGGTGGGCCATACTCCAGCGAAACTTCAAGCCATCTCAACCAATTGAAGCCGATAAATACCATCCCGACCAACGCACGACGAACAACGACGTGCGGCTTGCCGGCGCGCTTGGGCAAAAAGGCTCCGACCCGCGCCTTCTGCGCTGCTGTCAGTTTAAAAGGCTGTTCACATCTCAGTCTCCTTGCAGAGTCTGAAATGCGTCGCAAACGAACTATATATGGGCCCTGACCTTAGGGCAGCGTGACCTGTTCAGTGAGCCCCCAATTGTCAAGAATCTCCAAGTACGCGGCCCGCACCTCCGGGCTTTTCAATAGCCCTTGCATTTCGTCGGTTGTCGCTTGTTCGTGGGCCAATATTGAAGCATCAAAACATTCATTTCTGTTAAACTTATCGAAGAATTCTTCCGTATGGCGATCCACTATATTTCTTGCTCGGCGCTCGCTGCTGTTTCCTCTACCTCTTAATCTCTTGTATGAAAATAGCGGTTCTGTTCGTACAGAATAGTGATTGATTTGCGCAATCTGATAGGAGAAATCAGTGACGTTCTCGATTTGATATCGTGATTTTCTTTGTTGGCAGGAGTGACCGCTGCTATTTAGAAGTTGACTGTGTGACCTGCCACTGAAGATCTGGTAGTCAATCCGAGGCATGTGCACGCCTTTATTGTATTTTGTAAAGTGACGATGATAGCGAAAGAATGTCTTGATGGCGCAGGTCTCCGGATCATATTCCTCCTTTGAGGCCAGAGAAAAATAGTGTGAAATGAATCGTCCGCGAAAAGTCTTGTTTCCAGAATCGCCAAACACTCTCCAAGGAATTATCATGCCTAGGTTCTCACCGATAACATCTACTAGGTCATTCACATTTCCTTGCCCGGCTTTTATGTTCAAGAACTCGTCGGCATCTAGCCAAATCAGCCAGTCTCCATTGTTTAGAAGATGACTCTTATTGAGTGCTCTCAATGCGGAGCGCTGCGCGTTTCGATCTCGGAAGCCCGGTTTGTGGTGAAGGTGTGTGATCAAACCTTCTTCGTCCAACTGGTTTAGTAGTTCGGTTGTGCCGTCAGTGCTATCATTAGACGCGATAATTATCTGATCAAATCCAATCGACATATGATAAGCGATCCACTCAATCAGAAATGGCCCTTCGTTCTTTACCGCGGTAAACAGAACTTTTTTCGGATCGGATCTAGAGGTTCGCATCTTGAATTTCTGGGAGGATATTGTGGGGAAACTACGATCTTGTGGCGATAGGAGTATCTTACTGGAGCGGTGCCAAAACTACAAGGGTTGGCACCTCTAGTCGGCTGGCTTATCTAGACGCGGTGGATATCAAGGCGGGCACCCGATGTATGGTCGGAGAGCCACGAAAGATAGGCAAACAGTCTGCTAGACGGTTGAGGATTTGGTGAGACATGATCGATGATGTTGATATCGTGATAGCGTGGGTTGATGGAAATGACCCTGAGTTGCAAAGAAAACGTCTAGAGTTCTTAGAATCGGGCGGCCACAAAGGGGCGGATCCAACTCGCTTTGAAAATTTTGAAGAGATCTACTTTTGCTTGTGCTCCATAAAAAAGAACGCCAGGTGGGTGAGAAAAATATATATAGTCACTGATCAACAGGTGCCAAGAGCGCTGGCCCTGTTGGAAGGTGAGGATCAAGTTTTCGCGGCTAAAATTGAAGTAGTTGACCATAAGGATATCTTTGGAGGTTTTAATGAATTCTTGCCGACTTTCAACAGCATAAGTATTGGATCGATGCTATGGAGGATTCGTGGACTGTCTGAGAGGTTTGTTTACTTTAATGACGACGTAATTCTGTGCTCAAAGACGGAAGTTTCTGATTTTTTTAATTTCTGGGAGCCGATTTATCGCGGTCGATGGATTGGATCCTGGTATGAGGGATTCTGGTTTTTCAAGAATTTAATCTGGGGGTTATCAGGAAGTTCAGAGAATAGCCGACGCGCTAGTTTTAAGGACGCACAGTTTTTGGCTGCGAAAAAGATTGCAGGTCGGCGCGGATTTTTTTCGATGGGGCATACGCCGCATTCCGCACGAGTCTCAACATTCGAAATGATGTTTGCAAAGTATGAGAGGTTGTGGCGGGGAAACCTTGTTGATCGATTTAGATCATTTAACCAATTCAGCGCTTTTGCTGCGGCTCGCAATTACGATTTGCGTCACGGTCATGGCGTTGTAACAAATGATTTGTCGCTGGTTTTTCTTCGTGGAGAGGCTGACTCAGAAACAAGGATTCTTGAAAAGTGCAAGTTGATGGAAAGTGGTAGATACCTTTTTGGTTGTCTGAACGGACTTGATAAGCTTTCGGAGGATACGAGAGAGAAAGTGCTTTCTTCGGTAAGGGGAATTGTTTCTTAGTCTTTTGTTTGTGTATCAACCCAAATCGTCACCGGCCCGTCATTGACGAGGCTCACCGCCATATCCGCGCCGAACCGACCGGTTTCCGTCGCGATCCCGAGCTTCGCCACCTCCTTCGCAAACGCCTCATAGAGCCGCTCTCCATCCACCGGCGCCGCTGCTGCGGAAAAGCCGGGGCGGTTGCCGCGCGAGGTGTCGGCGGCGAGTGTGAACTGGCTGACCATGAGCGCCGAGCCGCCGGTCTCGACGATCGAGCGGTTCATCTTGCCCGCTTCGTCCTTGAAAATCCGCAGCTTGGAGATCTTGGCGGCCAATTGCGCGGGTTTGTCGTCGGTATCGCCCTGCATCGCGCAGACGAGGATCAGAAGGCCGGGGCCAGATCGGCCAATGATCTCGCCATCTACCGACACGCTGGCTTCGCGGATGCGCTGGATCAGGGCTCTCATAATTCTCTTTCCCAAGGCGGGTTGGCGCCCGCGCGGCTGACGGTGACGGCGGCGGCCTGCGCGCCGAGGTCCAAAGCGTGGCGCAGCGAGGCTTCGCTCAGGGTCTCAACGCCGGTCTTGCTCAGGCAGCCTTGCCGCCAGAGCGAGGCGAGCACGCCCGCGTTGAACGTATCGCCCGCGCCGACCGTATCGACGACCGCGACCTTGCGGGCCGGCTCAAAAACCTCGACGCCCGCCATGAACCCATGCGCCCCCTTGGCGCCCTCGGTGATGAGGACAACCCTTGCCCCCTTCGCCAGAACCTGCCGCGCGCCCTCTTCGATGCTCACAGCGCCCAAGAGCCAGCGCAGGTCTTCGTCCGACAGCTTGACGATATCCGCCATCGCCAGCATCCGGTCGAGCCTTGCGCGGAAGGCCGGTTCGTCGGTGATGAACGTCGGCCGGATGTTGGGATCGACCATGATCACCCGCCGAGGCGCCTCGCGGGCCATGAGCGCCTCATAAGCGCTGCCGCAGGGCTCGCCCACAAGGCTGATGCCGCCGAAGAACAGCGCATCGGCGTGGGTCTCGGGAAGGTCGCCCTCGGTCAGCATCCGCCCGGCGGTGTTCTCGTCATAGAAGGCATAGGTGGCGTGGCCGTCGACGAGCCGGACAAAGGCAAGCGTGGTTGGGCGGTCCGAGACATGGGCGCTTGAGGCATCGACGTTCGAGGCTTCAAGCGCCTCGCGCAGCAACTGGCCGAAGAGGTCGTTCGAGAGGCCCGAGAAGAACCCGACAGTCGCGCCGAGCCGGCCCAGAGCGATGGCGGTGTTGAAGACCGCGCCGCCGGGGTAGGGGGCAAAGGCCGCCTCGCCCGCCTCGGTCTGGCGCGGCAGCATATCGATCAGGGCTTCTCCGCAGGCGAGGATCATGGGCGGCTCCGATAGCGCAAACACCTGTCCGACCTGCCCGCAATTTGGCAGCCCGTCAAGGTGGCGCCGGTCAATACGTCCCTTGGTTCTGCGCGGCGAAGTAGCCTATCACGCCCGCGATGATGAGGCCGATCACCACAGCAAAGGCGATCTTCCACGCCGACCACGGCCTTTCGCCCTGAACCCGACCCGAGCGGCCGTTGACGACGAAACGGTAGGTCTTGCCGCGATACTTGTAGGCGGCGACCCAGATCGGCAGGAGGATGTGCTTGAAGGTCACGTCCTTGATCGCCGTATCGACCGTCGTCACCCGCTGGTGATCGCCGCCGATGTCGAACTTGATGTCGCGCAGGATGATCCGGTCCATCTGGTCGCGGGCATCGTCATAAGCATCCTCGAGGCCCACCTGATAGGCCTCGGCGCGGAAACCGGCGAGGTAGGAGGGGCTGTAGGGGACCATGGCGCCCAGATCCCACGGCTGAAGCCCGTCGGTGTATTTCCGCGGGAGCGCCTTGGAGGCCAAGACCAGCACATCGTCGAAGAACCGCGCCACGCGCCCCGCGGCGGGCCGCCAGCGGGTTTTGCGGACCTGCACCTGTTGCGGCTTGCCATCGCGCATGACGGTGCGGGTCTCGTAATAATCGTCGCCGCGCATCCCCGTATAGCTCGACTTGGTGTCGGCATCGAAGGTCCAGTAGGGGACATAGACCCCCGCCATGGCGCGGCCCTTGCGGGCGTATTGCTGAAGCCCGTTCGGGGCAAACCACAGCCGCCCGAGCCAGTCGGTCATGGCCTTGCGCGCCTGCGCCTCATCGAGGGCAAAGGGCAGAAGGCCGCGCGGCTTGATGTGGCGGTTGACGCCGGTGTCGGTGACGACCGGCGTCGCGCAGAACGGGCATTCGGCGGCGTGGATGGCGGGGTTGAGCTCGGTCTCGGCGCCGCAGTTGGGGCAGGCGACGACGCGCGTCTCCTCCATCTCGGCCTGCGGCAGGCGCTGGTCGAGTGCGGCGCGGAAATCCAGCTCGCGGATCGCCGAGGCCGCGTCATCACGCTCGCCCACGGCTTGGGTCGCGCCGCAGTGATCGCAGTGCATCTCGTTCCGCGCCGGATCATAGCGCATATCCGCGCCACATTGATCGCAGGGAAAGCGGTGCTCTTCGAGCACGCCGTTCGAGGGCCGGTCGTCCATCTCAGGCGGCTGGCGGCGGGGGCGGAGGCATCACGGTGAAGAGCTGTGCGAGCTCGGCCACGTCCTCGGCCTTCTTCCAGCCGTCCTGCCCTTGGGTCCAGACCAGCGTATCGCGGGTCAGGGCGCCATCGGCGGCCATCCGGCCCATCGTCGCGCGCGAATAGGGCCCCTTGGCCGCGCCATTTTCGGCAACGTGCCAGACGTGCTCGACCGGCAGGGGCGGCGGCGCGGCGGGTGCGGCGGCGGGCATCGCCCCCCACGGCCCCTGCTGGGCCATGGCGAGGCCCATCCCCGCGCCAAGGCCAGCCGCCATGCCACCACCCGCGGGGTTCGCCGCGGCACTGGTCATGGCTTCGGCGGCGGAGAACTGGGCATAGCGGCCCAGATCCCCCACGATGCCAAGCGAGGTGCGCTTGTCGAGGGCGGCCTCGACCGCAGGCGGCAGGCTCACGTTTTCCACATAAAGCTCGGGCAGCGTCAGGCCATATTGGCCGATCACCGGATCAATCGCCTTGGCGACGATCTTGCCGAGGTCGGCGGCATTGGCGGCCATGTCGAGGACGGGGATGTTCGACACCGCAATCGCGCGGCTGAATTCCTGCACGATGATGTTGCGGATCTGATAGCTGATCTCGTCCATCGTGAACTCGCCGTCGGTGCCGACGATCTCGGTCATGAACTTGGCCGGATCGCCAACCTTAACCGTATAGGAGCCGAAGGCGCGCAGACGGGTCGGGCCGAACTCGGGGTCGCGCACGATCACCGGGTTCTTGGTGCCCCATTTGAGGTCAGAGAACCTCGTGGTGTTGATGAAATAGATCTCGGACTTGAAGGGCGATTTGAAGCCGTGATCCCAGTGCTGGAGCGTGGTGAGGATCGGCATGTTGTTGGTCTCGAGCATATAGAGCCCGGGCTTGAACACATCCGCCAGTTGCCCCTCGTGAACGAACACGGCCGCCTGCCCCTCGCGCACGGTGAGCTTGGCGCCGTATTTGATCTCGTGCCCCTCGCGCTCAAAGCGCCAGACCATCGTGTCGCGCGTGTCATCGGTCCATTCGATGACGTCGATGAATTCGCCGGTCAGAAAATCGAGAATACCCATGGGGTGCTCCTTTCACTCAAATATCTGTGTCTTTCGCCATCAGTTCCTTGGCGATAACTCGGGCGATCGGCGCGGCCTCTGCGGCGGTCATGCCGGGCGTCAGGCGCGGATCGTAAAGCATTTTCAGCATCAACTCGTCCTGCGTGGTCAGCAGGCCGAACTCTTCGTCGTCGTTGAAGATCGAGGGCCGCGCACGCGGGCTGTCGTTGGCAAGGCCCATCCCTTGCGCCAGTTCCTCGTGGATGCACGACAGGCGCAAGAGGTCGGGATGCTCGCCGCGAATGAGGGCCACGGCCTTGTCGTAGCGGACGCCATCTGCGCCAAAGGTGCCGATGACGATGCAAAGCTGGTCTTTTGGAAGGTCGATCACGGCGCGGATCGCGTTGTCTTCGATCCCCGGCAGAATCTCGCGCAGGCGCGTTTCATAGCCCTGCCGGTCAAGCTCGTTGAGGACCAGAACCACATAGTTGGGGTTATAGCCGCTTTGCCGGATCTGAACGCCGGTCAGGACTGACAGGCGATCCGCAAAATTTTCTATGGCCGCGAAATCCTTCAGGCGCTGGGCGCGGGGCACGCTCGCGCCAAACTCGACCGCAATCCGGATCGGCTGTTCCCAGCGGCGCAGGCGCGAAATGGTCGTCTGAGCGCGCAGCGTTCCGCCATGGGCGACGTATTCGTCGAAAAGCGCGATGCGGACAAAGTTCTGCGCCAGCATTTGGTCGGTGAAGGGGGTATCCGGTCCGCCGCCATCGGTGCGGATCAGGCCTTGGGCCAAGAGGCGGTCTTGCAGGCGCAAGTAATAGGCGGCCAGAACGGCGCTTTCCGCAGAGATCACGGGTTCAGGCTCGGGGGCAGGGGCGCTTGCGGGCGTGATCTGGCAGGCGGCGAGGAAGGCCGCCGCCGCCAGCGCCGCGAAGGATCTGCTATGGTGCCCCCAAGCCCGCATTATTCGCCCGTGGCCGTCCCGATCGTGTCGCCGGTGCCAGTGGCACGGGCCTTGGCGGAGGCGAGCGTGTCGCGCAGATCGGCCTCGAGCTTCTTGAGGTCTTCCTCGGCGGCGGCGCGTTTGCGCTTGCCCTCATCGGCAATGGCGAGGCTTTCGTTGATCGTCTCGATCAGGTTGGCGTTGGCCGACTTGATCGCCTCGATATCGAAAACGCCGCGCTCCATCTCGGTGCGGATCGCCTTGTTGGCCATGCGCAGGTTCTCGGCATTTGATTTCAACAGATCGTTCGTGAGGTCATTCGCTTCGCGCACCGCGCCCGCCGCCTCGGCGCTGCGCTGGATGGTGACGGCTTGGGCCAGTTGGGTCTCCCAAAGCGGAACCGTATTGACGAGGGTTGAGTTGATCTTGGTGACAAGCGACTTGTCGTTTTCCTGCACCAGACGGATCGACGGGAGCGACTGCATCGTGACCTGACGGGTCAGCTTGAGGTCATGCACCCGCCGCTCGAGATCATCGCGGGCCGCGCGCAAATCGCGCAGCTCCTGCGCCTCCATCACGGCCTTGTCGTCCTTGGCCTTGGCAACCTTGGCTTCCTTGGCGGGGATGGTCTTGCCATCAAGCTCCTCAAGCTTGGCCTCACCGGCGGCGATATAGAGCGCCAGTTCGTCATAGAAAGCGAGGGTCTTGTCATAGAGTTGGTCAAGGCTCTCGATATCTTTGAGAAGCGTGTGTTCGTGGCGCAGGAGATCGTCGGTAACCTTGTCGATTTGGCTCTGCACATTCTCATAGCGGGCGACGAACTTGGCCATCGGCGCGGCGCTGCCGGTCAGGCGTTCCCACCAGCTGCGCTTGCGGCGCACGTCAAGCTCGCTGACCGAGAAGCCGCGGATCGTGGTGACGATCTCGCGCAAGCTGTCGCCCGCGGGGCCGACATCCTTGTTGCGGACGCCCTGCAGCATCGACTGGCTGATCTCCTGAAGGCCCGATTGCGCCCGCGAACCGAAGCCGACGATCGAACCGGTGTTGTCCATGTCGATTTCGGCCATGCGCTTCTTGATCTCCGCGCCGGTCGCCTTGTCGGCGGTTTCGAGCGGCACGAGAGCGTTCACCGGCTCTGGCAAGATCGCCTGCGTTACCTTTTCAACCTCGGCCAAAGCGGCCTGAGCCTTCTTGCGAACATCATCCGACATGGGAATTCCTCCTGAAAATTACTCGGGCCGAACGCCCTCGCGCTGCAAACGATCGCGCAGCACCTTGATTTCAATATCCATATCCGTCCGGTCATCGAGCAGCATATGGCTGGTTTGCGCGGCGAACTGGGCTTCGAGATCGCCAAGAAGCGTCTCGAAGGCGGCCCGCGCCGCCTCGTCGCGGCTGTGGCGGTAGAAATCGGCGAACTTGACCGAGGCATCGCGGGCGCCGATCAGATAGACGCTGAGATACTTGCGCGCGCCGGTCAGATCGCGCGGGTCTTCCTCGACCTTGCGGATCAGCCGCCGGACCGAGGCGACAAAGGCCGCGACGCGGGTGTCGAGCCTGCGATCCTTGAGTGCTGCGATATGGTCGGTCATGGCGTTGAGATAGTCCTCGGCCTCGTCCACCACCCGCGCCACGCGGTCTTGCTGGAAGAGGTCGACGCCCTCGAGCCGCTTGTCGGAAAGGGGATCGAAGCCGAAGGCCGCAAGATGCAGAACGGCGGTCGCCAAACCATAGAGCGAAGCCCCGAAAACCTCGACCCCGCTCGCCGAGGCGGCAAGGCCGATACCGATGCCGGCAAGTGCTGCGGCAAAGATCTTGCGGGGAAAGGTGGGGCGGCGGGCGACCTTGCGGTTGTGATAGGCGGCCTCGGCCCGCAGCCCCTCGCGCAAGAGCCAAGCGCCAAGCGTCAGGGTGCCGCCAGCGGCAATCGAGGTGACAAGCCGCTCGGGCCCCGCGCCGAGATGGGCAAGGACCACCAGAACCGGCGGCACAAACATCAGGTTGGACCGAAAGCCGGCCGCATCCACGCGCCGTCCATCGGCAGGCTCGAGCCCAGAGCCCTTGTCGTTTCCGGGGCTAAATCGGCCCTGATAGCGCTCGGCCATCAGGCGGCTCCGATCCAGCCGATTGTGATGCCAAGCATCAGGATCATCAGAAGAATAAAGGAAACGGATTTGAGAACGGTCGGCATCGGTGCCCCTTTGGCAACAGGAGGCAGATCGCCCACGGCCCGTGTCAGCGTCGCAAGCGACGACAGGGCGATGGCGACCGCCGCAATCAGAAAAAGAAACAGGATCAGACGCGTCATTGGCCCGGCTCCATTAATACATACAAAAGATATGTAAACGCCCCCGAAAATGCGAGGGTTTGAGCGCGGATTTTTCCAAAGCAGCCGTCCGGGCCGCCCTTAGTCGCGCGGCGGGCGCTGAGGCTTCCGGTCAGACTTGGCTCCAGTGGGCTTGGGCCCCGGCTTTCGCTGCCGCTGCGGCTTGAGGCGCGCCGTCTGCTCGCCCGACCCGTCAAGGCCCAACTGCTCGCGCAGCACACGCCGCTTGATCTCTTCGACCTCGCCTGCCTTGAGCTTGCCCAGCTGAAATGGGCCATAGGAGACCCGGATCAACCGTGTCACCACCGCGCCCACCGCTTCCATCGCACGGCGGATCTCGCGGTTCTTGCCTTCGCGCAAGCTGATAGTCAGCCAGGTGTTCGAGCCCTGTTCGCGGTCGAACGTGACCTGCATCGGCTGGTATCGCACACCATCGACCTCGATGCCCGAACGCAGTTTGTCGAGCGCGGCATCGCCGATCGGGCCATAGACCCGCACGCGATAGCGGCGCAGCCAGCCGGTCGAGGGCAGCTCGAGCTTGCGCTTCAACTCGCCGTCATTGGTGAGGAGCAACAGCCCCTCGGAGGTCAGGTCGAGCCGACCCACCGCCATAACCCGCGGCATATCGGCGGGCAGGGTGTCAAACACGGTCTCGCGGTCTTTTTCGTCGCGGGTCGTGGTCACGAGGCCCGAGGGCTTGTGATAGAGCCAAAGCCGCGCCGGTTCCGGCTCGGCCACCTGCTTGCCATCGACAACGATCCGGTCTTTCTCGGTCACGTTGAGCGCGGGGCTCACGATCACCTTGCCGTTCACGCTGACCCGCCCTTCGGCGATCATGCGTTCGGCATCGCGGCGCGAGGCGATGCCCGCGCGGGAAAGGACTTTGGCGATCCGGTCGCCGGGTTTGGCTGTCTCTGTCATGGCTTCCGCCTACGCCCTGCGGCGGCGCGAAGCAAGGGGCTTGCCGGGGCAGGCGCAAGGGGGGAGAAAGGGCCATGACATTTCGCAGTTTCATGGATCAGGCGCTGGAAGAGGCGCGGGCCGCCGCCGCGCGAGGCGAGGTGCCTGTCGGCGCGGTGATCGTCGCGCCCTCGGGCGAGGTGGTGGCGCGGGCGGGCAACCGCACCCGCGAGATGAACGATCCCACCGCCCACGCCGAAATCCTCGCCATCCGCGCGGCCTGCGCCGCCTTGGGCGACGAGCGGCTTGTCGGACACGATCTCTATGTCACGCTCGAGCCTTGCCCGATGTGCGCGGCAGCGATTTCCTTTGCCCGCATCGGCCGCCTCTATTTCGGCGCCTCCGATCCCAAGTCGGGCGGCGTCCTGCAAGGTTCGCGGGTTTTTGATCAGGCTCAATGTCACCACAGGCCCGAGGTTTATGATGGGCTACAGGAGCGCGACTCAGAGGCGCTCCTGAAGTCATTCTTTCAAGAGAGGCGCATGCCTCCCGATTAGAGGACAGATCATGGCAAATCGCGAAGACCTTGCAGAATTTGTGAAAGAAGCGCTGGCCGCAGGCCACAGCCGCAGCAAGATCGAAGCCGAGCTGACGGGCGCGGGCTGGTCGGGCGGCGAGGTGCGCGAGGCGCTGGCCGCTTATGCCGACACAGGCTTCCTGCCGCCGGTGCCGCGGCCGCGCCGGATCGTCTCGGCGCGGGATTTCCTTGTCTACGCGCTGATCTTCGGCTCACTCCTGATGTTCGCCTTCGCGCTCGGCGGCATGATCTTCATCGCCATCGACCTCGCCTTCGGGGAGATCGACGTCGATATGTACGACACCCTCACCAAGGCCGAGGCGATCGAGAACGCCAACCGCGGTATGCGCGAGTTTCTGGCGGCGGTGATCGTTGCCGGGCCGGTCTATTTCTGGATGTCGTTCCGCGAATTGCGCCGCCGCCGCGCCGATCCGGGCGTGGCGCGGTCGGCGATCCGCAAGTGGCTGACCTCGGTCGCCATGCTCGTCGCGGCCGGTGTCTTGGCGGGCGATCTGGTCTCGGCGCTGGGTGGGCTTCTGAACGGCGACGCCTCGGCCGCCTTCATCCTCAAATGCGCGACTGTCGCGGTGATCTCGGGCGGCGTCCTTCTCGTCTACATCCGCGATTTCCGCAACGACGGCGCCTAGATCACGATCGGCTCGAGCACCTCGGGCTCGATCACCTCGACCCCCGGAAGGCCGGCGCGCAGGGCGTCGGCCTTTTGCTCGAGAAGCGGGAAGGTGCGGTAATGGCAGGGGATCACGGTCTTGAAGTTGAAGTATTTCTTCGCCGCAAAGGCCGCCCGCTTCATGTCCATCGTGAAATGCCCACCCGCGGCAAGGATGCCGATGTCGGGCTTGTGGTATTCGCCCATCCAGCCCATGTCGGCCATGATGTCGGTATCGCCCGAGACATAGATCGTATGGCCTTCGCCCGCGATCATGTAGCCCGCCTCGGCCCCTGCATAGACCGGCCCGTGCGGCCCCGGCATCGACGAGGAATGCACCGCGTTGACCATCGTCACCGTGACATTGCCAAGCCGGATCGTCCCGCCCTTGTTGAAGCCGGTGACGTTGGTGCCATGCTTTTCGGCCCAGTGGCTCATCAGATCGTAAATTCCGCAGACCGGCACGCCGAGATCGGCGGCAAGGGCCGGCACCTCGGAGGCATGGTCGCCGTGGCCGTGGGTCACGAGAATAGCGGTTGCGCCGTTGGTCGCCTCACCCTCGCGGTCTTCGGGGAAGAGGGGGTTGCCGCTCAGCCAAGGGTCGACCAGCAAGACCTGATCCTCGATCTCGATGCGGAAGCTCGCGTGTCCAAGCCAGGTGATTTTCATGCCGTCCTCCTGTAGAGCGTTGTGCCAAGGATAACTGCAAAGAGAGCACAGGCAATGGATTGGATGCAGCAGTTCGACGACTATTGCGAGAGGACGGATTTCACCTTCTGGTCCGAGCCGCTCAATGCCGTCACCAACCTTGCCTTCCTGATCGCCGCCATCGTCATGTGGCGGCGGACCGAAGGCCTCCGGTTGGGGCGGCTTCTGAGCGCTCTCGTCGCCGTCATCAGCGTGGGCAGCTTCCTCAACCATACCTTCGCCACCGTCTGGGCCGGGGCCGCCGACACCATTCCCATCGCCATCTTCATCCTCGCCGTTCTCTTCGCCACCAATCTCCACCTTGTCGGCCTGAAGGCCTGGCAGGCCGCATTGGCAACTTTGGGCTTCTTCCCCTTCGCCGCCGTGGCTCTGCCGGTCCTTGGCCGCATCCCCTTTGTCGAGATCTCCGGCTTCTACTGGACCGTGCCGATCCTGCTTGCAGGTTACGGGCTTTTCCTGCGGGGCAGGGCGCCCGCGACGGCCAGAGGATACTTCCTCTGTGCGGGCCTCCTGAGCCTGTCGATCATCGTCCGTTCGCTCGACATGATCCTCTGCGAGATCTGGCCCTCGGGCACCCATTTCCTCTGGCACCTCGTCAACGGGCTCATGCTGGCCTCGATGATCGAGGTTTATCGGCGGCATATGCTTGCAGCAGCGGGGCCGGAGCGCTAAACGCGGGTCCGACCCATTTGACGGAGAGACGTATGTCGATCGACGTAGATACCGCGCGGCGGGTGGCCAAGCTGGCCCGCATCAAGGTTGAGGACGAGGCGCTGCCCGCGCTCGCGGCCGAGTTCAGCTCGATCCTCGGTTTCATCGAGCAGCTGAACGAGGTCGATGTCGAGGGCGTCGAGCCCATGACCTCGGTCACGCCGATGCGCCTCAAGCGCCGCGACGACGTGGTGACCGACGGCAACCAGCAGGCCGCCGTTCTGAAGAATGCCCCCGACGCCCGCGAGGGCTTTTTCGCCGTGCCGAAGGTGGTGGAATAATGTCCGATCTCACGAAACTCACCATCGCCGCCGCCCGCGACGCCATGCGCAAGGGCGAGCTGACCTCGGCCGATCTGACCGAGGCTTGCCTTGGGGCCATCGACGAGGCCGGCGCGCTCAACGCCTTCGTCCACAAGACCCCCGAAATTGCCCGCGAACAGGCCAAGGCCGCCGACGCGCGGCGCGGCGCGGATGCGCCCTCGCTCAACGGCATTCCGCTCGGCATCAAAGACCTGTTCTGCACCAAGGGCGTGCCCTCGCAGGCAGCGTCGAACATCCTCGAAGGCTTCAAGCCTGAGTATGAATCGACCGTCACCACCCAGCTTTTCGCGGGCGGCGCGGTGATGCTCGGCAAGCTCAACATGGACGAGTTTGCCATGGGCAGCAGCAACGAGACATCCTGCTATGGCGATGTGGTCAACCCCTGGAAGATCGACGACCGCAATCTGACCCCCGGCGGCTCTTCCGGCGGTTCGGCCTCTGCCGTGGCGGCCGACCTCTGCCTTGGCGCGACCGGCACCGATACGGGCGGATCGATTCGCCAGCCCGCGGCTTTCGTGGGCATCACCGGCATCAAGCCGACCTATGGCCGCTGCTCGCGCTGGGGCATCGTCGCCTTTGCCTCTTCGCTCGATCAGGCAGGGCCGATGACCAAGGACGTGCGCGACGCGGCGATCATGCTGCAGGCCATGGCGGGGCATGACCCGAAGGATTCCACCAGCGCCGATATTCCGGTGCCGGATTTCGAGGCGGCGCTCACCGGCGATATCCGTGGCAAGACCATCGGTATCCCCAAGGAATACCGCATGGACGGGATGCCCGCCGAGATCGAAAAGCTCTGGGCCGATGGCACGGCGATGCTGCGCGATGCGGGGGCCAAGATCGTCGATATCTCGCTGCCGCACACGAAATACGCGCTGCCCGCCTATTACGTCATCGCGCCGGCTGAGGCTTCGTCGAACCTCGCCCGCTATGATGGCGTCCGCTTCGGCCACCGCGCCAAGCTGGCTCATGGTGACGGCATCACCGAGATGTATGAAAAGACCCGCGCCGAAGGCTTCGGCCACGAGGTCCAGCGGCGGGTGATGATCGGCACCTACGTCCTCTCCGCCGGTTTCTATGACGCCTACTACAACCGCGCCCGCCGCGTCCGCGCGCTCATCAAGCGCGATTTCGACCAGGTGTTCGAGGCAGGGGTCGACGCGATCCTGACGCCCGCCACCCCATCCTCGGCCTTCGGTTTGGGCGAGATGGCCGAGGCCGACCCGATCCAGATGTATCTCAACGACGTCTTTACCGTGACGGTCAACCTCGCGGGCCTTCCCGGCATCGCGGTCCCGACCGGGCTCGACGCGAAGGGTCTGCCGATGGGCCTCCAGCTGATCGGCCGCCCGTGGGAAGAGGCGGACCTGCTGAATGTCGCCTACTCACTGGAACGTGCGGCGGGATTTGTAGCCAAGCCCGCGCGGTGGTGGTAATAGGCCGCTCAAAACCCGAGGTTCGGAGTGGCAGCAGTGAAAAAGGTTCTGGTGATCGGCGCGGCCATAGCGGCCCTTTCTGCCTGCGTTCAGGAGATTCCTGATAGCGGCGAGGGTGTCGGCTTTGGCGACTACGTCACCTATCAGGAGCAGATGGCGCGTCAGGAAGCGGCCCTGGCGGCGGCTGCCTTGAGCGACCAAAACGCATCGACCGGCACGATTTCGAGCGAGGAACTGGCCGCGCTTGGGATCGGTCAGGCCGCAGAGCCAACAACCTCGACTTCCAGTACGTCGGCCACCACGGCAGAGGCCAGTAGCGAGCCGGAGCAGACAGAGCCTGTTTCAAATGGCGGAATTTCCGACGAACAGGATTTCTCGGCAGTGGCCGAGCGCGAGACGATCGAATCTGACGCAGCTCGGCTCGCCGCCAATGCCGCTCAGTATCAGGTGGCCGAAGTCTCGGCCCTACCTGTTCGCGATGGCGATGAAGGCCCGAACATCGTCGAATACGCGCTCAACGCGCCCAACAAGCTGGGCCAGGCTTGGTATAGCCGGATCCAGCTCTTCAGCCAGTCCCGCTTCGAGACCAACTGCGCCAAATACAACACGCCGGATGACGCGCAGCGGGATTTCCTGCTGAATGGCGGCCCCGAGCGCGACCCGATGGGCCTTGATCCCGATGGCGACGGCTTTGCCTGCGGCTGGGATCCCGAGCCGTTCCGGCTGGCCTTCGGCCAGTAGGCAGGCAACTAGGGGGGCATTGACCCGCGCCCTTTTCGCCCCTACCTAAGCGCTCGCGCGGATGGCTGGATGACCGCGGGCCCCTCGGGGCGCGAGGAAAGTCCGGACTCCAAGAAGGCAAGGGTGCCGGGTAACGCCCGGCGGGGGCAACCCCAGGGAAAGCGCCACAGAGATCAGACGGCCGTGCCTGCACGGTCACGGTGAAAAGGTGGGGTAAGAGCCCACCGCGGGACTGGTAACAGGACCGGCAAGGCAAGCCCCACCCGGAGCAATGCCGAATAGGGGCCTCGCGCGGGCGTGATCGGAAGCGGCAACGTGCCCGATATCCCCGCAAGGACGCCTGAACCCGAGAGGCCCGGGTTGGCAGCTAGAGGCGCGGTGGCAACATCGCGCCTAGACGAATGGTCATCCAAGGGGGCAACCCCGGGACAGAATCCGGCTTACAGGCCATCCGCGCAATTCTTTCACCTTTGGCGGTTGACTCCGCCACAGCGGCGGGTAAAAGGCGGCTTCGATACGAGATTTACGCGCTGCGCCATGATTGGCCCGCGATCAGGAGACAAGAGCCATGGCGAAGCCGACCACCATCAAAATCCGCCTGAACTCCACCGCGGGGACCGGGCACTTCTACGTCACCAAGAAAAACGCTCGCACCATGACCGAGAAGATGACCGTACGAAAGTTCGATCCGGTCGTGCGCAAGCATGTCGAATACAAGGAAGGCAAGATCAAGTAAGATCGCCCAAATTGAAACCGACAAGGCCGCGCACCGAGACCGGAGCGCGGCCTTTCTCTTTGGCGGCTCCGGTATCCTTCCCCACGACGAGAGGAGCCACCCATGCCCCTGACCCATTTCACCCTCACCCGCCAGAGCGACGGCAAGGCTTGCGCCTTCGCCGCCGAGGGAACTCGCTTTGGCTGTATCTCCTACCGCTTCGCGGGCGGAGATCTGGCGATCCACTGGCACCCGCGCTGGGGCTGGTGTGCGGCCGATTCTGCGGGCGAGGTCGTGGGTCTGCCAATGTCGGTCCCCAAACCCGAGCAGCGCAACCGCCCGCCCGAGGGCCTTTGGGTGAGCCGCAAGGGGCAGGTCTCGCATGTCTATGAGCTGCGTTGGGGGCAGGGGGTCGTGGCCGCGGCTGCCTGAGCGCCGATTTCGGTGGGCTGGTTCTTGAAACTGGCCCCCGCCTTCCCATGTTTAGTCTATTAACATTTGGAGGGTGCTTCCATGACTGAAGAGAATTCCGAACGCCGCCGCAGCTGGATTGACGAAATTGAGGTCGCCAGTGAAAAGCTCATCGAGCGGATCAAAGAGCTTGCCTCAGACGCCAGCGTCCAGCGTCTGCGCGTGAAGGACAAGGACGGCGATATCGCCGTCGATATCCCGCTGACACTTGGCGCCGTCACCGGCGGCGCCGTGGTGCTCGCCGCCCCGACCCTCGCGGTTCTGGGTGTGCTTGCGGCCTTCGCCGCCCGCGTCAAGGTCGAGGTGATCCGCGATCCCGATGCGGCCGAGGCTGCGAAGGACGAGCCGAAAGCCGAGGATAAACCCGAATAGGCGTTCCAAAGATCTGAAAAGAAGGGCCGGTCCAGCGACCGGCCCTGTTCTATTGCGCCTTGCTTTCGACGTGAGCCTTGAAGCGATCAAGAATGGCCTGCCAACCCTGACGCTGCATCTCGGCGGGGTTGGTCTCTTCGGCATCGAACACTTCCCGCACCGTCACACCGTGGGCGGTCTCGGCAAAGGTCACGGTCAGGATGCGTCCGCCAAACTCCGACTCGATGAGCGCCATCGGCTCGACGCGCCGATAGGTGCCGGCAAAGTCAAAGCCGCCGCTCCCGTCCCTGGCCTCCATTCGTGAGCTGAAAGCCCCACCGACGCGAAGATCGACAGTCGAGGCGGTGGTGTGCCAGTCGTCCGAGGCGGCGTTCCAGGCCATGATGTCGGCAGGAGTGACCCAGGCACTCCAGACCGTTTCAAGCGGGGCCTTCACGACCGCCTCAACCGTGATCTTCATTTCCATCTCCTGTTCGCACTTTGCCTCAATCGCTACGCCGCAGATTTGTCCGGAGCAAATGAAAAGGGCCGGTCGATTGACCGGCCCTTTCTGTTTGATCTGCCTGCGCGCTTATTCGCGATTGCCGAAGAGCTGCAGCAGGAACATGAACATGTTGATGAAGTCGAGATAGAGGTTCAACGCCCCCATGATCCCCGCCTTCGCCAGCCATTCCTGGTCGCCGTGATGGGCATGGGCCAGGTAGGTGGTCTTGATCTTCTGTGTGTCATAGGCGGTCAGGCCCGCGAAGATCAGAACGCCGATCGCCGAAACCGCGAACATGATGGCGGGCGAGGCCAGCCAGATGTTGACGATCGAAGCCACCAGAAGGCCGATCACACCCATGATCAGGAACGCGCCCCAACCCGAGATGTCTTTCTTCGTGGTATAGCCCCAGAGCGACAGGCCCGCGAAGGCGATCGCGGTGACAAGGAAGACCTGCACGATCGAGAAGCCGGTGAAGACGGTGAATATCCAGCTGATCGACACGCCCATCGCAGCGGCGAAGGTATAGAAGAACAGCTGCGCACCAGCGGCCGAGAGGCGGTTGATCATCGCGCCGAAGGCAAAGACCATCACGAGCGGCAGGAACATGACCAGCCACTTGAGCGGCGAGGCATAGAGCGCATAGCCGAAGTCGGTCAGGTATTTGTCGGCGCCGATCTGATACATCGTCGCGGTGTCGGTCACAGCGAGGCCGGCAATGGCCCACGAGGCCAGAGCGGTGATGACCATCCCCACCGACATCGTGCCGTAAACCTTGTTCATATGGGTGCGAAGACCGGCGTCGATCTGGGCGGTGCGAACACCGGAACCTGCGCGGGCCGTCTGATAGTCAGCCATGTTTTCCTCCAGTTTAGTTGCGTCGCGACAGGATAGCCGCGCACTTGCGCTGAATATTGGGGTTTTGCGGAGCCATTTCAAGACGAAGAGGGTAGCAAACGCAGTTGTTACGTCGGAACGACGACGACCTTACCGGTCGCCTTCCTGTCCGCCAGAAGCGCAAGCGCCTCGCTGGCCCGTTCCAAGGGCAAAACGTGGCTGATGTGGGGCCTCAGGCGCCCGTCGGCATACCAGTCCATGGCCTCGGAGAGGCTGTCGAGCAGGGCATCGGGCGCGAATTTCATATATCCGCCCCAATAGAAGCCGATCACCGTGATGTTCTTGACCATCAGGATATTGGCGGGAATTTTCGGCACGTCGCCGCTGGCAAAGCCGATCGAGAGGATTCGCGCCTCGCGGTTGCAGGCGCGAAAGGCCGCGTCGAAGGCCGCGCCGCCCACCGGGTCATAGACCACATCCGCGCCGCCGAGCGCCTTGATCTCGGCTGTCAGGTCGGCCCCGGCGTCGATCAGATGATCGGCGCCGGCCTCTTTCGCAATGGCAAGCTTCTCAGGCCCCCGCGCAACAGCCACCACTTCGGCCCCCAGCGCCTTGCCGATCTCGACCGCGGTGAGGCCAACGCCTCCCGCTGCTCCGAGAACGACGAGCCGCTCACCGGGCCGGAGCTGCGCCCGCCGAGTGAGGGCAAGGTGCGATGTCCCGTAGGCAATCTGAAATCCGGCGGCGACCTCATCGGGCATGGCATCTGGGACGATGCTGCAGGCCGAAGCCGCAAATTTGCCGCGCTCGGCCAGCCCGCCAGAGCCCCCGACAACTGCAACGCGCGCGCCGACGGGGGGAAAGACAACGCCTTCTCCCTGCTCTAGAACCCTGCCACAGACCTCTAGGCCCAAGGTAAACGGCGCAGGCGGTGTTTCCTGATAGCTGCCCTTCGCCATCAAAAGATCGGCAAAGTTCAAGCCGCAGGCTAGTATCTCGAGCAAGACCTCGCCTGGATTGGGCTTCGGCACATCAATTTCGGTGAGCCAAGGGGCGACATCGTGTGTTGATACTTGAAAGGCGCGCATGATGGTTCCGTGGGATAGCCGAGCCAGTTTATCTTTTGCTGAAATGTGGGCAACAGCAAAGCCCGTCCATTTGCAACCTTAACGGGATAGGTCGCCCCTATCCTAAAGGTCAGGTAGAGATTCATGCCGAGACGTGTTTTTCTTCAACGATGATAGGCCAACTCAGAAAACAAGTTCAGTGGGCCGGTTTGGGGTTGCCCCAAAACTAATTATTGCGAACGTAGTGGAGTGGAAAATGGCGCATCCTGTAGATGTACACGTCGGCAAGCGGATTCGGCATCGCCGTTGGATGATCGGAACAACGCAGCAGCAGTTGGCCGATGCAGTCGGCATCAAATTTCAGCAAATTCAAAAATACGAAACCGGTATGAACCGAGTTAGCGCATCACGTCTGTGGGATATCGCTCACGCGCTGGATGTTTCGGTGCCGTTCTTCTTTGAAGGAATGGATCAGGCGGCACCTGTCTCGGACACAGAATCGGCTATGCCCAAAGATATTCTGGGTGACAAAGAAGCTCTCGAGCTTCTGCGCTCCTACTACGCTATCCCGGAAAATCAGCGCCGCCGCCTGTTCGATCTGGCACGCGTTCTGAGCGACGTCGCCTGACCTCGGACGCTTGACCGGTCCGGTTTGAGCCTTTACCCGCAAGGGAAACCTTTTGGAAGGCGGGCTCATGCGGCGCGATCTTGATGATAAGACAAAGGGCGATCTGGTAAGGGTCGCCCATTTGCTTGCAGATGCGGCGCGGCCTGTCACGCTTGAACACTTTCGCTCGGCTTCCCTGAGCGCCGACGACAAGAGCGCCCTCGATAGCCATTTTGATCCGGTGACCGTGGCCGACAGAGGCGCGGAAGAAGCCATGCGCGCAATCCTTGCCGCTGAGCGACCGCAGGACGGTGTCTTTGGCGAAGAGTACGGCCGTAGCGAGGGAACAAGCGGCCTGACTTGGGTTCTCGATCCTATCGACGGCACCCGTGCATATATCTCTGGTGCGCCGACCTGGGGGGTCTTGATTGCTGTGGCAGACGCCCACGGCCCGCTTTTCGGGATCGTTGATCAGCCGTTTATCCGCGAGCGTTTTTCCGGTGGCTTCGGGATATCAGAGGCTGTTGGCCCCTCGGGAAATTTCGCGCTGCGAACCCGTGCTGCGCGCCCACTCGCGGCCGCGACTGTTTTCACCACATTTCCCGAGGTCGGAACTCTGGAAGAAGGCCGGGCCTTTGCGGCCGTTTCGCGCGCCGCAAGGCTGACGCGCTACGGGATGGATTGTTACGCATATGCTCTTGTAGCGGCCGGGCAGGTTGATCTGGTGATCGAGGCGGGGCTGAACGCCTACGATATCCAAGGCCCGCAGGCGGTCATCGAGGCCGCGGGCGGGATCGTGACAAGCTGGGACGGTGGACCGGCGCACAACGGCGGGCGGGTGATCGCAGCGGCCAATCCAGGCATTCACACGGAGGCTCTGGCAATCCTGCAAGAAAGCCTTTCAAGCGCTTGATTCCAAGTTGAAAATGGCCCGTTGTTCGCGTAGCCTGTGACGAGGTCGCGTCCTTATCCCCCTTCTGGCGGCCGTCTCCCGATCCACCGAAGGGGGTGGCTAGAGGGAGACACCGTGCCTGACATTCTGATCCGCAATGCCCAAACCGTCCTGACGATGGACGACAACCGCCGCGAGCTTTCCGGCGCGGATATCCACATCAGGGGCGGGGTGATCCACGCCATCGGGCAGAGGCTTCATGCGCCCGGCGCCGAGATGATCGAGGCGGGGGGTTGCGTGGTGACGCCGGGCCTCGTGAACACTCACCACCACCTCTACCAAACCCTGACCCGCGCGGTTCCCGGCGGTCAGGACGCGCTTCTCTTCGGCTGGCTCAAGACGCTCTATCCGATCTGGGCGAAATTCGGCCCCGAGGAGATGTTTGTCTCCGCACAGATCGGTTTGGCCGAGCTTGCGCTGTCGGGTTGCACGCTGACTTCTGACCACCTCTACCTTTTCCCCAATGGCTCGCGCCTTGATGACACGATCGCCGCCGCCTCCGAGGTTGGTCTGCGCTTCCACCCGACCCGCGGCGCCATGAGCATCGGCGAAAGCGCCGGTGGCCTGCCGCCCGATAGTCTCGTGGAGCGCGAGGCTGCGATCCTTGAGGATTGCATCCGCGTGATCGACGCCCATCACGATGCCCGCGAAGGCGCGATGGTGCGGGTGGGCGTGGCGCCCTGTTCGCCCTTCTCGGTCAGCCGCGACCTGATGCGCGATGCGGCGATCCTTGCCCGCGACAAGGGCGTGATGCTGCACACCCATCTGGCCGAGAACGACGAGGACATCGCCTATTCCGAGGCGATGTTCGGCTGTCGCCCCGGCCAGTATGCCGAGGATCTCGGCTGGACCGGCGCTGACGTCTGGCACGCGCATTGCGTCAAGCTCGACGAGGCGGAGATGGTCCTCTTTGCCCAAAGCCACACAGGCGTTGCCCATTGCCCTTGCTCGAACTGCCGCCTTGGCAGCGGCATCGCCCCGGTGCGGCGGATGCGCGATCTGGGGGTAAAAGTCGGGCTTGGGGTCGATGGCTCGGCCTCGAACGACGCCGGCAACCTCATTGCCGAGGCGCGGCAGGCGATGCTTCTTCAGCGGGTCGCGCGCGGGGCCGATGCGATGAGCGCCCGCGAGGCGCTCGAGATTGCAACGCGCGGCGGGGCGGATGTGCTGGGCCGCCCGGATTGCGGGCGGATCGCCGTGGGCAAGCGGGCCGATATTGCCCTTTGGGACGTGAGTGGCGTCGAGAGTGCAGGAAGCTGGGATCCGGCGGCGCTTCTCCTTGCGGGTCCGACGCGGGTGAAGCACCTGATCGTCGAGGGCCGCCAGATCGTTCGCGACGGGCAGGTGACGAGCTTTGATCTCGATACAGCGATCAGCCGCCAGAACGCCCTCGCACACCGACTGGCCGAACGTGTGTGACGCCGTTGACGGGTATCAAAGGGCTGGGGCATCATCGATAGAGGGCGGGGCAGAGCCATAGTGGGAGGTAGTCGTGTTTAGAGCCATTTCCAGAGTCATCTTCACCAGCGCGGCGCTTGCAGTTCTTGCCGCTTGCCAGCCCGCTCCTGATCCACTCGTAGGCTCGCCCTCTGCCGCGCTCAACGTGGCGGCCGCGCAGATGAAAAGCGCCGGAACCCTGCCGGAGCAGATCAATCTTCAACGGGTGAACGCCGGCTTGCCCCTTCTCACACGCGACAGCCGCCTCACCGCCGCCGCCGAGGCCCATGCGCTCGATATGGCGACGATGGGCACGCTGACCCATATTGGGTCAACTGGCTATACCGTCGGCACGCGCGTTCGCCTGCAGGGCTATTGCTATAATGTTGTCAGCGAAAACATAGCGTCTGGTTGGAAAACCGTGGCACTTGTCGTGAGGGGCTGGATGGACTCGCCAGGGCACCGCGCCAATATTCTAAATTCGCAAGTCTCGGAATACGGGGTCGGGCGGGCAGGGGATTACTGGGTAATGATCTACGGTGACCCGCGCCCCGGCGATTGCAGCCTGTTCTAGCGCAGGGCGCGCTTTCCGGCGATCCAGACATCGCGCACCGCGCGGTCGTCGCCCATCATGATGAATATCTAGTACCCTATTTTCCAACACAGCAAGGAAAATAAGGGGTTTCAGCGCTTCCCGAGGCGGCGGGCGGTAACGCCGTGTCAACAAATCGGTGATCCCGGCGTCGGGCGCTGCTTTCACGGTAACGGGGGAGGGGAGGTTTGGTCTTCGCCGGGGGCCTACCCATGCACTGCATAGGCACCCGGCGAAGTTTAGTCTTGGGTGCCGTCCAAAACACCCGAGGAGCTGCCCTGACTATACCAGAAAGGCGAGGTGCTCCCAAGTGCGCCCGGCAAAAAATGTCTCCTCTCAGTCAGAATTTGATTTTTTCGCCGATTGCCCTTGGGCTCACCCCCCGCCATCTGATACTCTGACCCGGCGAGAGGTCGGTTCGACCCTTGCAGACCCGTAGCTGCCCTAGGCGGCGCGGAGCAGGCCCGTAGGCCCCGAGAGGGGCCCTGAGGCGGGAAGCAGGCCCGTAGGCTCCAGAGAGGGGCCCTGAGGCGGGATTAAAAACGCGTAGGCCCCATTGGGCCACAGGCGCGGTTCCCCTCGTCCTTGAGCCCTACAGGAGCCTGACATGCACGTATTCCATGACGATCTGCGCGCTATCGCCCGCGCGCTTCCCGAGCGCTTCACCAAGAGCGCCACCGCCTACACCGAATTCCTCGATGACTGGGCCGAGCAGCGCCCGGACTATTTCCTCCAGCCCATCACCATCGCCGAGGGGGCGGCCTTCATGGGCGCCACCAAGGCGGCATGGCTGAAGCGCTGTGATCGCCACGGCGGGCCGGCCACGGTCGAGCTCAACGGCGTCCTTCACTATCCCTCGCGGCTGGCCCTCCTGCACTGGGTGCAGGCTGAGCTCGAGCTGCAGGCCGCTGAGAAGGAGGCCGCATGATGGACGGCTCGAACATCACCCACCCGCTGATCCGCCTGCCTGAGGCTCATGCTGAGGCAACGAAAATCCGCCTCAAGCTCCTCGAGATGGGCTACCGCCCGCTGCCGACGGCCTCCAAGGTGGCCTTCCAGAAGGGCTGGCCGTTGATGCCGGTCGACCGGAAGGCTATCGAGAGCTGGCCGATGTCCGTCACCCGCGACGGTGAGATCGCCCCGGCCGTCACCACGGCCATCCAGCTGACCGGCAACATGCTGGCCATCGACGTGGACGTGAACGACTTCAATGTCACCGAGAAGATCGAGGACATCATCGCCGACGTCGTTGGCGAGGATGTCTTCGGCGCGATGCCGATGCGCACGTCGGGCAGCGCCAAGTTCATGCTGCTCTGCCGGACCGACAAGCCGGTCGGCATGCTCAAGACGCGGAAGTACCGCGATCACGCCGGGTCCGACCATATGGTCGAGTTCTATGGCGGCAAGTCGACGCGCTACTTCTCCTGCTTCGGCCCTCACACAATCGGCAAGGTCGTGAACGGGCGCCGCGAGGTCATCAAGGCCTACGAGTGGGTCGACGGGCCATCGCCCCTGACGGTGCGGCCGGAAGACCTGCCGCTGATTTCGCAGGAGCAGTTCGACGCGATCTTCGACAAGGTCGCGATCCTCCTCAGGGACATGGCCCCGAAGATGAGCTGGGAAGAAGTCAAGAATTCGATCTCTGGTGAGTTCGAAGGCGGCGTCGTCTACGACCTGACACCTGAGATGACCTTCGACGTCCACGGCTGGGGTCCGGTCACCTATGAGCAGGCGCTCGGCATCGCTGACCATTACGACAATGCGCGCTGCAGCAGCTCCTTTATCGATGGCTCGAGCAGCAACACGCAGAAATGCGACATGAGCGTCATCGAAACCGGGGACGAGCCCTATCTGGCCGTCTTCGATTATGAGACGTGGCAGTATCACTTGCCTGCGTCACAGTCTCCCGAGGTCAAGGGCGCGGAGCGGGCCGAGAAGCTCGAGAAGATTGGCGCCTCCCTGCGCGAGCTGATGCCGGAAGAGGTCGCCAAGGTGCTGCGCGAAGCGGAAGAGGCGGGTGTGGCCACCGAGCTCTTCAAACAGACCATCGAGCACTTGCTCGAGAACGTCGCCTTCGACAACAAAACGGGGATGGTCCACTACCTCGACAAAGGGTCTGAGACGATGTTCCTGCATGTTAACAAGACCACGCTGAAAGGCGTGCATGTGCGCGCCGATCTGCAGTGGACCGGGGCCAAAGGCGGCAAGCACACCTATTCCCCGGTCGACGCATGGTTCAAAGACCCGCATCGGCTCGACGTCGATGGAGTGCGCTTCAACCCCGCGACTTCTGACCGCGTCTACGAGGAAGCAGGGCAGACTTTCGCCAACGCCTTCTGCGGGTCTTGTCAAAGGAACTTCTCTTGAGGCGGGGCAGGGCGTCGGGTAGCGTCCGGGCATGACCAAACGCTCCCCCTTTAAATACTTCAAGACGAGCCCCGAGATCATCCGCCTGGCGGTGATGCTTTACGTTCGGTTCCCGCTGTCACTGAGGAATGTCGAGGATATTCTGCATGAACGGGGCGTCGACTTAAGCCATGAAACAGTTCG
>Ga0102900_1000032_pt1 | contig 70358 bp, 73 predicted proteins | sample Colrivmeta1555C3_FD_78449 | JGI IMG/M metagenome (GOLD analysis project Ga0102900, IMG submission 78449) | Estuarine microbial communities from the Columbia River estuary - metaG 1555C-3 | ecosystem: Environmental > Aquatic > Marine > Intertidal zone > Estuary | place: USA: Columbia River...
CCCGCGCCGCGCCAATCCGGGGCAGGAAGCGGTCGAGCGGACGATCTGGCTGCGGCTCAAGCTCATCGCCGATGTGGGCCTCTTGGGGATGCCCAACGCCGGCAAATCGACCTTCCTCGCCGCCACCTCGAACGCGCGGCCGAAGATTGCGGATTATCCCTTCACGACTCTTGTTCCCAATCTCGGCGTTGTCGGCGTTGATAACGTGGAATTCGTTGTCGCCGATATTCCGGGTCTCATCGAAGGCGCATCCGAGGGCAGGGGGCTTGGCGATATGTTCCTCGGCCACGTCGAACGCTGCGCGGTGCTTTTGCACCTGATCGACGGCACCTCGGGCGATCCGGTGAATGATATGGAAACGATCATCGGCGAGTTGGAGGCCTATGGCGGCGATCTGGCCGACAAGCCGCGCATCACGGTTCTGAACAAGATCGACACGCTCGATGCCGAAGAGCGCGAGTTCCTCAAGGAAGAGCTGGAAGAGGCGACCGATGGTCCCGTCATGCTCATGTCCGGTGTCTCGGGCGAGGGTGTCACGGATGTGCTGCGCGCGCTGCGCTCGAAGATCGACGAAAACCGCCTGCGCCACCGCGCCGCCCCCGAGGAGAACGCGCCTTGGCAACCCTGAGTGCCGCCAAACGCCTCGTGGTCAAGATCGGCTCGGCGCTCCTTGTGGACCGGGCCAGCGGCAAACTTCGTCAGGACTGGCTCGAGGCGCTTGCCACCGATGTGGCACGTATCCGCGCCCGTGGCACGCAGGTGATCCTCGTCTCCTCTGGCTCGATCGCTTTGGGGCGGGGCGTTCTGGGGCTGCCCAAGGGCGAATTGGCGCTCGAGCAGTCGCAGGCAGCTGCCTCGGTGGGCCAGATCCGGCTTGCACGCGCCTATGAAGAGGTGCTCGCGCCGCACGGGATCGTCGCCGGGCAAGTCTTGGTGACGCTCGAGGATTCCGCCGACCGCCGCCGCTATCTCAACAGCCGGGCCACGTTTGAGACCCTCCTAAATCTCGGCGTGACGCCCATCGTCAACGAGAACGACACCGTGGCCACGGATGAAATCCGCTATGGCGACAATGATCGTCTCGCCGCACAGGTGGCTGTCACAACTGGTTCGGATCAGTTGATCCTTCTGTCGGATGTCGATGGCTTCTATTCGGGCAACCCCAATATCGACCCTTCGGCAAAACGCTTTGACCTCATCGAAAAGATCACGCCCGAGATCGAGGCAATGGCGGGCGATGGCGTTTCGGGCCTCTCGAAGGGCGGGATGATCACCAAGCTGATGGCCGCGAAGGTCGCCACCGACGCGGGCTGCGCCATGGCGATTACGCTTGGCTCGCCCTTGCACCCCTTGAAGGCGCTCGAAGAGGGCGCCGCCGCCACATGGTTTACCGCCCACGGCGACCCGCAAGCCGCCCGCAAACGCTGGATTGCGGCGATGAAGCCGCGCGGCGAGGTGCAGGTGGATGACGGGGCCATCAAGGCGCTGAAAGACGGCAAGAGCCTTCTGCCTGCCGGTATCCGCGCCATTACCGGCAGCTTCGGCCGTGGCGATCCGGTGGCGATTGTCTCGACCACAGGCGCGCGGCTTGGCCTTGGCCTGACCCGCTATACCGCCGCCGAGGCGCGCCAGATCATGGGCCGCCGCAGCGCTGACATCGAGGCGCTTCTGGGCTACAAGGGGCGCGCGGCGCTCATCCACCGCGACGACATGGTCATCTGACCGCCAAAGAGACGGACAAGCCGATGAAAGACTTTGAGGATATCGATGCCCTGATGGCCGATATCGGCGCGCGCGCCCGTGCGGCGGCGGCCGAGTTGGCCTATGCCAGCGCCGAGCGCAGACACGCGGCCCTGATTGGCGCCGCCGACGAGGTCTGGAAGCGGCGCGGCGAGATCATCGACGCCAATGCCGAAGACCTCGTCTATGGCGAGGAAAAAGGCATCAGCCCGGCGATGATGGACCGATTGATGCTCGACGAGGCGCGCATTCGCGGCATCCGCGACGGCCTCCGCGCTGTGGCCGAGCAGAAAGACCCCGTGGGCGCGGTGATCGCTGAGTGGGATATGCCCTCGGGCCTTCACATCCAGCGGGTGCGCACGCCGCTTGGCGTGATCGGCGTTATCTATGAAAGCCGCCCCAACGTGACCGCCGATGCGGGCGCGCTCTGCCTGAAGGCCGGCAACGCCGTGATCCTGCGGGGCGGCTCGGAAAGCTTCCATTCCTCGACCATCATCCACGAATGCCTCGTGACCGGCCTCAAACAGGCGGGGCTTCCGGCCGATGCGATCCAACTCGTCCCGACCCGCGACCGCGAGGCCGTTTCGGCCATGCTCAAGGCGGTCGAGCATATCGACGTGATCGTGCCGCGAGGCGGCAAGGGGCTTGTGGGCCTCGTCCAGCGCGAGGCGCGGGTGCCGGTTTTCGCGCATCTCGAGGGCATCTGCCACGTCTACGCCGACCGCGACGCCGATCTCGAGAAGGCGCGGGCCGTGGTGTTGAACGCCAAGACCCGCCGTACCGGCATCTGCGGCGCGGCGGAGTGCCTGCTGATCGACTGGCAGTTCTACACCAAACACGGCGCCGTGTTGATCGAGGATCTTGTGAAGGCCGGGGTCGAGGTGCGGACCGAGGGCGAGCTTCTGAAAGTGCCGGGAACGGTCAAGGCCGCGCCTGACGATTTCGGGCGCGAATTCCTCGACATGATCATCGCGGCCAAGCTCGTGAACGGCGTTGATGAGGCCATCGCCCATATCCGCCGCTATGGCTCCAACCACACCGAGAGCATCCTGACCGAAAACGACGCCACCGCCGCGCACTTCTTTGAGCGGCTCGACAGCGCGATCCTGATGCGCAACGCTTCGACCCAATTCGCCGATGGTAGCGAATTTGGCATGGGCGCCGAGATCGGCATCGCCACCGGCAAGCTGCATGCACGCGGGCCGGTCGGGGCCGAGCAGCTCACGAGCTTCAAATATCTGGTCACCGGCGACGGCACCTGCCGAAAATAGTCACAGACTGAGGGTGAGATGCCCGTCAGCATGTTCCACGACAAGCCGCCTGCCCGAGGTGCCAAGCATCATGGCCAATGCCGCGAATTGAATACGGCCCGAGTCCAGGGGAAGAGGCTCCTTGCCTTGCTGCAGAGCGGTCCAGAGGACATCGTCCAATTGGGCCTTTCCACCGGCTGACTTGACAAGCCACCCGCGTTGGGTGCGGGCCACCTGGATTTTTCCGCCGCGAGGCAGGGCGTGTTCGACGCAAAGGATCGTCAAAAAGATCAACTTGGCGTCGGGTCGGTCGATCGTTCCGTCCTCGACCCAAGTGTATCGAAAGCGTCCGTCTTTGCCTCTCGCTGATAGAATCGCGCTGATTTCGTCGATCCCAATAGCCTGGCCCTCTTTCGCAGAACCAAAAGCAATCCGAAAGAATCTCACCCGGGCCGAGGCGCTTTCAGCGCTGTCGGAAATCAGAGCGAGTTCGGGTCCGTTGCCTTGTCCGGTCATCTCCAAAAGTTCAACCCCATTGCCGATTGCGCCAATCGGGCTAATAAGGTCGTGACATATCCGCGAACTGACGAGCGCGGCAAAGTCCTCGGTGGTGGTCATCGCATGCCCCGTGATGGAGGTTGAATGGACGAAAATCTTAATTCGCATCTCGAGCCGGGTATGTTTGTCGTCCATCCCGCACGACCCGATTGGGGGGTTGGGCAAGTCCAGTCCAATATCGGCGGCAAGGTCACGGTGAATTTTCCCGAGGAAGGCAAGGTTGTCGTAAACAGTGCTCGCGTCATGCTTGAGTTGGCGTCCGGCCAAGAAGATGCAACCTAAGGTAGAATTCTGGGAGGCTGTGTCAAGTGCACCTTCACCTGCGGCTTTGCCGCTCCTTGCGCCTGACTTGCCAACCGGACTAGAAGGGCGCGACTTTGACGAGGCCCCGTGGACGGCATGACCGCATCCCACTCCAAGTTTACCCTGAAGCTGGCCCAAGATCCGGCTGATATTCGTGCGGCCCAGCGCCTGCGGTATCGGGTCTTTGTCGAAGAACTGGGCGGGACCGGGCCTCTGGTCGACCATGACGCCAAGCTCGAGACCGACCGGTTCGATCCCTATTTCGACCATCTGGTGCTGATCGACGAGACCCTGCCGAAGGGCGATCATGTGGTCGGCGTCTATCGCGTATTGCGTTGCGAGCAGGCCGAGAAGGTGGGGCAGTTCTATTCCGAGGACGAATACGATCTCACGGCGCTGAGGGCCTCAGGCCGGCGTCTTCTGGAGCTTGGGCGCTCCTGCGTCGATGCCCGCTATCGCGGCGGCATGGCGATGTATCGCCTTTGGAACGGGCTCGCGAGTTATGTCGCCGATCACGGGGTCGAGATCCTCTTTGGCGTGGCCTCGTTTCACGGGACGGATGTGCAGGCGCTGGCCGAGCCACTGTCGCATCTGCACTACCGGCATCTCGCGCCCGAGGATATCCGCGTTCGTGCCGTCGAGAAGACCTTCCGGAAGATGGACCTGATCCCCGAGGATCAGATCGACCGCCGCCGCGCCATGGCCCAGACCCCGGCGTTGATCAAAGCCTATCTTCGGATCGGCGGATTTGTCGGCGAAGGGGCCTATATCGACCATGCCTTCAACACCACCGATGTCTGCCTGATCCTCGATACCGCGCGGATCAATGAAGCGCAGCGGGCGCTCTACACCAAAGGCCGTGGCCAGTGAGCGAAGTCTGGCGCGAAGAGCCCGAACCGGAGCGGATCAGCGCCGCCGGATGGGCTAGGGCCCTGTTGCGGGTTATCCCACTTGCAGTAGTGGTTTTCGGCGGCCTCGCGATCCTTCTGGCGCTCCGCCTGATCGAGCGCCCCATTTGGGGACAACGCCGCCCGCTGACGCCGTTCATCACGCAAGCTGTCTGCCGGACGGCTTTTGTTATCCTTGGCATCCGCTACCGCACCGAAGGGCAGGCGATGCAAGGGCCGGGGGCGGTTGTCGCCAATCATTCGAGCTGGCTTGATATCTTCGCGCTCAATGCCCGCAAGCGGATCTATTTTGTCTCCAAGGCCGAGGTGGCTGGTTGGCCGGGGATCGGTTGGCTCGCCAAAGCGACCGGCACCGTGTTCATCCGCCGCGATCCGCGCGAGGCGCGGCTTCAGGTGCAGGAGTTCATCCGCCGCCTGTCCTACGGCCACAAGCTCTTGTTCTTCCCCGAAGGCACCTCGACCGATGGCCGCCGTGTCCTGACTTTCAAACCGACGCTTTTTGCCGCCTTCTATGCCGACGGTCTGCGCGAGACGCTGTCGATCCAGCCGGTGACGGTGATCTATCGCGCCGCCGAGGGTGCCGATCCGCGCCAGTATGGTTGGTGGGGCGATATGGATTTCGGGCCGCATCTCCTTTCGACGCTGGCGGCGGCCAAGCAGGGATCGGTGACGATCCAGTATCACACGCCGGTGCGCGTGGCCGAGATCGAAGATCGCAAGATGCTGGCGCTGCTTCTGGAAAACAAGGTCCGCGCCGGCCTGATCGCGGCAGGCGTCAACGACGACGACTAGCCCATCGCCGCGACAAGCGCCTTGAGCGCGGCGGCCGCATCATCGGCCTTCCAGATTTCATCGCCGATGCCGAAGAAATCGGTATGAGGCGCGAGCGCCTTGATAAGGCCCGCATCCAGCGCGCCTTCTGCGACGACCGGAACCTCGATCATCTGGCACCACCATTCGAAAAGCTCGGGCTCGACAGCCGATCCGGTGCCAAGGCCCGTTTGGCCAATGGGGCCAAAGCTGACGTAATCGGCGCCAAGCTCGCCCGCGGTCATCCCGTCGTGGCGCGACCCCGCGCAGAAGGTTCCGACGATGGCATCTTCGCCAAGGTCCTTGCGGGCCTTTTTCACCGAACGGGCGGCGTCCGTCAGATGCACCCCGTCAAGCCCGTGGCGTTCGACGAACTTGAGGTGGGTCTCGATGACGAGCGCCACGTCGCGTTCCTGCGTGACCGCGCGCAAAGCATCGGCGGCGCGGCCGATCCTGTCCTCGTCGCGGCTCGCAAGGCCAAGGCGCACGCAGGCCACGGGCACGGCATCGAGGCAGGCGGCGAGGCGGTCGGGGAAGATCGAAAGCTCGAACTCGGGCGGCGTGATCAGGTAAACCTGCGGCAGATCGTCGGTGTCGCTCATCGTGTTGGTCCCATCCCAAGGCTTTAGGCCGCTATAGCCGAGCCGCTACTTCGGCGGAAGGCTTTTTGCGTGGGTCAAGGCAATGTCCATCAGCGCGGCGCGGCGGTCATCGTCGGCCATCAGGTCGTCGCTCGCTTCGATCATCCCGCCCATCGGCTTGCCGGTGAAAAGCATCGGGCCGGTGCCGGGAATCGCCCGCGCCTCGGCCTCGTTGGCCTTGCCAACGCGAAACATCCCGCCGCCGGAATGAACGCCCGAGACCATGTTGCCATAGATCAGGAAACAGAGGCCGCCGAACATCTTCTTTTCGGAATAGCCGGGTTCATTCTCGAGCGCCTCGCGCATAAGTGAGGCCAATCCTTCGTCATAGGCCATGTCGGGCTCCTTGCGTGGGCTGCCCTCACAGCGTATCACGCGCCCGACCAGAAAAGGAACGGAAATGCCCACCGGCCAACCTCAGCCCGCCTTCGTGCTTTTGCGCCCGCAGATGGGCGAGAACATCGGCGCCGCCGCGCGGGGGATGTGGAATTTCGGGCTCGACCGGATGCGGATCACCGATCCCCGTGATGGCTGGCCCAACCAGAAGGCCGTGGCGATGGCCTCGGGCGCAGGGCGGCTTCTCGACGAGGCGCAACTTTTCGGCACCACCGAAGAGGCCGTGGCCGATTGCACCTATGTCTATGCCACGACCGCGAGGCCGCGCGGCCTGACCAAGCCGGTCCTGAGCCCCGAAGCCGCGATGGCCGATGCCGCCAGGCGCATTGCCGAGGGCGGCAAGGTCGCCGTGATGTTCGGCCCCGAGCGGGCGGGCATGGAGAACAGCGATATCGCGCTGGCGAACGCTATTATCTCGGTGCCGGTAAACCCCGAGTTCTCCTCGCTCAACCTTGCCCAATGCGTGCTCCTGACCGCCTATGAATGGCGCCGGGCCAGCGCCGAGATTGTTCACGAGCGGATGGATATGCAGGGCGACTGGGCCACGCAGATCGAGATGGAAAAGCTGGCCGAGCATTACGAGGATCGCCTCGAAGAGGCTGGCTTCTTCTTTCCCGAGGACAAGGCGCCGCATATGCGCCAGAACCTGCGCAACCTCTGGAGCCGGATGCCGCTCACGCGGGCGGATGTGCAGATGCTGCACGGCATCCTGCGGCAGATGGTGCGCTGGAAAGATCGCGGCTGAAGCCTTGCCGCTCGAATGGCACGGGCTTAGGGTCCGGCCACTGAAAACCGGAGAGTCGATATGGCCGACAAACAACGCGCGATCTTTCAGGACGTGGAGAGCCAAGCCAAGCCAGCCGCAGCCCCCGGCGGTATCGACCGTGCCGGCAAGGGCGCGCGCGGCGCGATACGGGCTTGGATCATGGTGATCTTCGCGATGGTGGCGCTGATGATCGCGGTGGGCGGCATGACACGCCTGACCGACTCAGGGCTTTCCATCACCGAATGGAAGCCGGTCACGGGCTCTGTCCCGCCGCTCAGCGAAGAGGCCTGGATGGCCGAGTTCGAGAAATACCGTCAAATCCCCGAATATCAGTTGCAGAACAAGGGTATGAGCCTTGAGGAATTCAAGGGCATCTACTGGTGGGAATGGGGCCACCGTCAGCTTGGACGGGTGATCGGCCTTGTCTGGGCGCTTGGGTTCTTCGGCTTCCTCGCCGCCCGCAAGATCCCGACCGGCTGGACCGGGCGGCTTCTGTTCCTCGGTGGCCTTGGCGGGCTTCAGGGGGCGATCGGCTGGTGGATGGTCTCGTCCGGTCTCGGCGGCGAGATGCTCGATGTGGCCTCCTATCGCCTTGCCACGCACCTTGGCCTTGCCTTCATTATCCTCGGCTTTGCTGCATGGTATATCTTCCTTCTGGGCCGCCGCGAGGCCGATCTGATGCAGGCGCGGCGCAGCGGCGATACACGCCTCTTTGGCAGGTCGACGGGGCTCATGCATCTGGCCTTCATCCAGATCCTATTGGGCGCGCTTGTGGCCGGTATCGACGCGGGCCGCGCTTTCCCGACATGGCCCTTGATGGGCGACAGTTTCCTGCCGCCTGATCCCTTCACCATCACGCCCTTGTGGCGCAATTTCTTTGAGGACGCGGGCCTTGTGCAGTTCGTGCACCGGATGGTCGCCTATGCCTTGTTCCTCTACGGCGCGGTGATCTGGTGGGGCGCCCGCCGGGGCCCGAACGGACACACCCGCTTTGCCTTCAATGCGATGTTTGCGGTGATGCTTCTGCAGGTGATCCTCGGGATCATGACCGCCCTCTATTCCGCGCCGGTCCATATCGCCATCGTGCACCAGATCGGTGCTGTCGCCTTGTGGGTTCTGATCCTGCGCGGCCGCTATCTTGCCCGCTATCCGCTGGCCCAATCCATCCGGGGAGACAAATGATGATCGCCAACGCCAATCCTTATGACGAGCTGATGGAGTTTCAGCGCGATACCGAGGCCTTGGGCGAGGTCGCGGGCCGTCTGGGCTGGGATCAGGAAACGATGATGCCTGAAGGCGCCTCGGACCAGCGCGCGGCGGAACACGCGGCGATGTCGAAGGTGCTTCATGCGCGGATGACCGATCCGCAGATTGCCGATTGGCTGGAGCGGGCCAAGCCCGAGGATGCGGTGGCCAGGGCCAACCTGCGGCATATCCGGCGCAATTATGCGAAGACGATGAAGGTGCCGGCGCGGCTGGCGGCCGAGATTGCCAGCACCACCTCGAAAGCCCACCGCATCTGGGCCGGAGCGCGGCGTGACGAGGATGTGGCGGCCTTCCTGCCGGTTCTCGAGAAGGTCGTGGCGCTTCGGATCGAAGAGGCGCAGGCGCTGGCCGAGGGGGGCGATCTTTATGACGCGCTTCTCGACAATTACGAGCCCAACGCCAATGGCGCCCAGATCGCGGCGATGTTTGCCGCCTTGCGGCCCGGTTTGGTCGATCTGCGCGAGGCGGTTCTGGCGGCCGAGGCGCCGATGCAGCTTTCGGGCGAGTTTGCCGAAGAGGCGCAGCTGAAGCTCTCGCAGGAATTGGCATTGGCCTTCGGCTATGACCTCGATCACGGCCGGATCGACAAGGCGGTGCATCCGTTCTCGTCGGGCTCGGGTCAGGATGTTCGGATCACCACGCGCACGAGCCTCACCGATCCGTTCAACTGTTTCTATTCGACGATCCACGAGGTCGGCCACGCCGCATACGAGCAGGGGATCGACCGCGACTATCTTCTTACGCCGCTTGGGCGCGGGGTGTCGATGGGCGTGCATGAGAGCCAGAGCCGGATCTATGAGAACCAGATCGGCCGCAGCCGCGCCTTTACCGGCTGGCTCTTTGGCCGGATGCGCGATGCCTTTGGCGATTTCGGCGTTCCGGATGCCGAGACCTTCTACAAGGTCGTGAACCGGGTGAACGCGGGCTATATCCGCACCGAGGCGGATGAGTTGCAGTATAACCTGCACGTCATGCTGCGGTTTGATCTCGAGCGGGCGCTGATTGCGGGGGATCTCAAGGTCAAAGACCTCGAGGCGGCCTGGAACGACCGGTTCAAGTCGGACTTCGGCTATGCGGTCGACAAGCCATCGAACGGGGTCTTGCAGGATGTGCACTGGTCGGCGGGGCTTTTCGGCTATTTCCCGACCTATAGCCTTGGCAATGTCTATGCGGGATGCCTGCACGAGGCGCTGCGGGTCGCTGTTCCCGATCTCGATGGTGATCTGGCCAAGGGCGATACGAGCCGGGCGACCGGCTGGCTGCGGGCCAATCTTCAGACCCATGGCGGGCTTTATGAGCCGGCGGAGACGATCGAGAAGGCAGCGGGATTTGCCCCTTCGGAGAAGCCGCTTCTGGCCTATCTCAAGGCCAAGTTCAGCGACCTTTACGGGCTTTGAGCGGGCAGGGGGCTCTGCCCCCGCGCCTTGCGGCGCTCCCCCGGAGTATTTGGGGCCAAAAGAAGCCTAGGTCTTCCAGGCGGGATCGCGCTTTTCGAGGAAGGCGGTGATGCCTTCGTCGGTGTCGCGGTTGAGCATATTATCCACCATGACGGCGCCGGCATGGGCGTAGGCTTCGGCTGTCGTCATGGGGGCCTGTTCGTAGAAGGCGCGTTTGCCGATGCGGACGGCGCTGGCGAGTTTGGCTGCGATGGTGTCGGCGAGGGCGCGGGTTTCGTGGGCGAGTTGATCGTGCGGGACGGCGCGGTTGATGAGGCCGATGCGGGTGGCTTCGGCGGCCTCAATAAAGCGGCCGGTGGTGAGCATCTCGAAGGCGTTTTTTCGCGGCACGTTGCGGGTGAGCGCGACCATGGGGGTCGAGCAGAAGAGGCCGATGTTGACGCCGTTGACGCCGAAGCGGGTGCCTTCTGCGGCGATGGCAAGGTCGCAGGTGGCGACGAGCTGGCAGCCGGCGGCGGTGGCGATGCCGTGGACCTGGGCGATGACCGGCTGGGGGATGGATTGGATGCGCTGCATGAGAGCCGAGCAGCGGGCGAAGAGATCGGCGAAATAGGCGGCGCCCTTGTCGTCCGCCTGGCGGCCCGCCTGCATTTCCTTGAGGTCATGGCCGGCGCAGAAGGCCTTGCCGGTGCCTGCAAGGATCACCGCGCGGATCCCGCGATCTTCGGCGATCTCGTCGAAGGCGCCGTGAAGGGCCGCGAGCATGGCGTCGGAGAGGGCATTCAGCCGTTCGGGGGCGTTCATGGTGAGTGTGGCGACGCCGTTTTCATTGTGGCGGACTAGCAGGTCCATCTTGTTCCTCCTCGAGATACGGGCCAAGTCTAGGGGAGGGCGCAAGGCGAGGAAAGACATGACCCTTCAGATGGACAAAAAGGCGCTGCAGATATTTCTGACCGAGCATTTCCCGCAGGTGGCGGAAGATTATGTGGTCGACGAGGTGGGCGAGGAGCGGCTTGTGTTGCGGCTGGCCGTGGATCACCGGCATTTGCGGCCAGGCAATACCGTCTCGGGGCCAACGCTTTTTGCGCTGGCGGATGTGGCGGTCTATCTGGCGATCCTGTCGAAGATCGGGCCAGAGGCGTTGGCGGTGACGACGAATTGTTCGATTGACTTCATGCGCAAGCCCAAGGCCGATACCGACCTTCTGTGCGAGGTGCGGATCCTCAAGCTGGGGCGGGCGCTTGCGGTGGGCGAGGCCTATATCCGCAGCGCGGGGCAGGAGGATCTGGTGGCGCGGGCGGGTTTGACCTATTCGATCCCGCCAAGGGGCCTCAAAAACATGGGGTAAAATAATACCATTTTACCAAGGTGTTGATTTTGCAGTATTAATAAAGATTGAGGGTGCTTGACTGTGGATTCTGCGGCGCTATAACCCGCCCATCCCGATGACAGGCGCAGCAAAGCGCCCTCTTTACTCTGGTGAGACATGAAAACCTTCTCTGCTACTCCGGCAGATATCGACAAGAAATGGATCCTGATCGACGCCGAGGGCGTTGTTCTGGGCCGTCTCGCGTCGATCATCGCCATGCGGCTTCGTGGCAAGCACAAGCCGTCCTTCACCCCCCACATGGACATGGGTGACAATGTGATCGTCATCAACGCTGAAAAGGTTCAGCTGACCGGCGACAAGCGTGACAAGCCGAACTACTGGCACACCGGCCATCCGGGCGGCATCAAGTCGCGCACCACGGGCGAGATCCTCGAGGGTGCCCACCCCGAGCGCGTCATCAGCCAAGCCGTCAAGCGCATGCTGCCGGGCGGCCGTCTGAGCCGTCAGCAGATGACCCATCTGCGCATCTTCGCCGGTACCGAGCACGGTATGGAAGCCCAGAAGCCCGAAGTTCTCGACGTCAAGTCGATGAACAAGAAAAACACGAGGGTCTGATAGATGGCCGAACAACTCAATTCCCTGGAAGAGCTCGGCGCTGTTGCCGCCGCTACTCCCGCCGTTGAAGCCGAAGCCCCGCGTGAGCCGGTGCGTGACGCTCAGGGCCGTTCCTATGCCACCGGCAAGCGTAAAGACGCTGTTGCCCGCGTGTGGATCAAGCCGGGCTCCGGCAAGGTCACCGTCAACGGCAAAGAGATGGCTGTCTACTTCGCCCGTCCGGTTCTGCAGATGATCCTGCGTCAGCCGTTCCAGGTTGCCGGCGTGTCGGGCCAGTTCGACGTCACCGCCACCGTCAAGGGCGGCGGCCTCTCCGGCCAGGCTGGCGCTGTCAAGCACGGCATTTCCAAGGCCCTGCAGCTTTACGATCCCGCCCTGCGTGGCGCGCTCAAGGCCGCTGGCTTCCTGACCCGCGACAGCCGCGTTGTCGAGCGTAAGAAGTACGGCAAGGCGAAAGCCCGCAAGAGCTTCCAGTTCTCCAAGCGCTGATCCTTTTCAGAGCTTTGGCACTGCCAAGAGAAGGGCTGCGGGTTCCGCGGCCCTTTTTTGTAGGGGGATTTGATGATGTATACGCCTGCCCATTTTCACGAGACCGATGCCGCCGCCATCGAGGCGCTGATCGAGGCCTATCCTCTGGCGGCTTTGGTGGCGCAGACGCCCGAAGGGCTTGTGGCGAACCATGTGCCGCTCTTGCGTGAGGGGGATGCGCTTGTCGGGCACATCGCGCTGGCGAATGATTTGCATCGCCTGCTGGACGATGGCGCCGAGGTCTTGGCGATCTTTCGGGGCGAAGACAGCTACATCTCGCCCAACTGGTATCCGACCAAGGCCGAGACTCACAGGGCTGTGCCTACTTGGAACTATCAGGTCGTCCACGTCCATGGACGCATCGGCTTCCAGCATGACCGCAAGGCCAAGCTTGCCGTTGTGGGGCGTCTCACCAAGCGGCATGAGGACGCGGTGAACGGCGCAGGGGGCTGGCGGATGGCGGATGCGCCGAAAGACTATCTTGAGACGATGCTCGACAATATCGTGACCTTCCGGATCGAGATTGCGCGGGTTCTGGCGAAGTCCAAGCTGAACCAGAACCGTGCGGATACGGATTTCAACGCTGTCACCGAACAGATGGCCGAACAGGGCAAGGCTGGTCTTGCGGCGCGGATGAAAGAGCTTGGGAAAAGCCGTTAGCTGTCAGGTGGAATGAGCCCGAGCCCGCGCAGGTAGACGCCGATCCCCGATTCCAAGAGATCTTCGGGCGGGAAGGGCGATTTCGTCCCCGGCGAGCCGCGGGCGAAAAGTTCGACCACACCGTGGCTCATCGCCCAGATATGGGCGGCAAACATCTGCGGCGGCGGGCGCTTTTCGGGCGGGATATGCTTTGAAAGCTCGGCGGCGGCCTTTTCCAGAACACCAAGACCGCGGCTTGCGACCTTGTTCAATTCGGATGTGCGCTGGATCGAGATGCCGCTTTCAAACATCGCCACGTAATGGCCCGGAAAGCGGCGGGCGAAGGCGAGGTAGGCGCGGCCAGTCCCTTCAAAGGCCTTGAGCGCCGAGGGTAGGCCCTTGGCATAGGCCTCTTCCATCATGTCCGCAAAGATTTCATAGCCCTGATGCGCGGCGGCGGCGATCAGGTCTTCGCGGCCCTCGAAATGGCGGTAGACGGCGGCAGGGGTCACGCCCGCCACGCGCGCAGCTTCTGACAAAGTGAAACCGGTCGGCCCCTTCTCTTCGACAAGCCGCAGACAGGCGACGATCAGAGCCTCGCGCAGATTGCCGTGGTGATAGCCCTGCTTAGCCACGGAGCATCTCCGGTCCACCAGTGATCGCAGGGTCAGGCGGGGCCGACACAGCCGCATCCTTGCGTGCATAGTCCAACTGCGAGAGAACGGCACGGATTGCCGCGACCCGGGCCCGCCGCTTGTCGTCGCCGCGGATCACCGTCCAGGGGGCATGGGCGGTATGGGTGCGGGGCAGGGTTTCGCCGATGGCGGCGGTATAGGCGTCCCAGCGGTCCAGGCCCTCAACGTCGATCCGGCTCAGTTTCCACTGGCGCAGCGGATCGCTTTCGCGGTCGAGAAAGCGGTCAAGCTGCGTGGCTTGTCCGATAGTCAGCCAGAACTTGAAGAGGCGGATGCCATCGTCGACCAGCATCTTCTCGAAATCAGGAACTTGGCCGAACCACGCGCTGCGCTGCTGGGGCGTGCAGAACCCGAACACCTGTTCGACAACGCCGCGATTATACCAGCTACGGTCAAAGAAAACGATTTCACCCGCCGCCGGAAGATGCGCGATGTAGCGCTGGAAATACCACTGCGCCGCCTCGGTCTCGGTGGGCTTGGAAAGTGCCACGACCCGCGCCCCGCGAGGATTAAGATTCTTGCCGAACCTCTTGATCGTGCCGCCTTTTCCCGCCGCGTCCCGCCCTTCAAATACAATGGCGACACGCTGGCCGGTGTACTTGACCCAAGCCTGAAGCCGCGCCAGTTCGATCTGCAGCGCCTCCATCTCGGCCTCGTAATCCTTGCGCGCCCACTCCTCTGTATACGGATAGGTCGGATTGAGGATCGCCTTCTTGCCCTTGCTTTCGATAGCCTGCCGGACCGTGGGATCGGCCTTTTCGCGAAAGTGGCGGCTTATCGCGCCGTCAAAGGGAAGATCCATCATCAACTCCGGTGGCTTCCACACCAATATGGGGGCATGGCGCCCGCCGCGCAATCGCCACGGCAGGCCGTCGCCTATTTGCCGATCTTCGAAAGATCGTAGGGCGTACTCTGATAGATCTCGTTGATCCAGTTGCCATAAAGCAGATGCGCGTGGCTGCGCCAGCGGTTCTGCGGCGGCTGGGTCGGGTCGTCGTCGGGATAATAGTTGGCGGGAACGTTGATCGGCGTGCCGTTGGCAATATCACGATCGTATTCTTCCTTAAGCGTGCCGCGGTCGTATTCAAAGTGGTTGAATACATAAAGCGCGCGCTTGCCCGCATCCTCGATCAGGCAGGGGCCGCTTTCGTTGCTGTCGATCAGCAGGTTGAGGTCGGGAACCTGCGCCACATCTTCGCGCCGGATCTCGGTCCAGCGGCTGACGGGGACGACCATTTCATCCGAGAACCCGCGCAAGAACGGCGAGGCAGGCGCCAGATTGGCATGGCGGAAGCAGCCGAAGGCCTTGTGATCAAGCATGATCTTCGGGACGTCATGAAAATGATAGGCCATCGCCATCCCGCCCCAGCAGACGCCGAATGTGGAATGCACATGGGTCTGGGTCCAGTCAAAGACCTCGCGCAGCTCTTGCCAATAGGTCACGTCCTCATAGGGAAGATGCTCGATCGGTGCGCCGGTGATGATAAGCCCGTCAAACTTATCTCCACTTGCCTTCACATCCGCGAAGGGGCGGTAGAACTCTTCCATATGCTCGGCCGCGGTATTGCGGGTCTGGTGCTCGGACATCCGGATGAGGCTCAGCTCGACCTGCAGGGGTGTCGCACCAATAAGGCGGGCGAACTGGTTCTCGGTCTGGATCTTCTTCGGCATCAGGTTGAGAAGGCCGATCCGCAGGGGCCGGATATCCTGATGCGAGGCCCGGTCGTCCGACATCACCATCACGCCCTCTTTGGAGAGGACGGAATAGGCGGGCAGATTCTCGGGCAGTTTGATGGGCATTTGTCAGGGTCCGGTGGGTGGAAAAAGAGGAGATAGGCCGCTCAGCCCCGCATCTCAAGGGCGCGGGCGATGGCGTCTTCAAAGTCCTGAGCGGTTTTCACCGCCATCATATCCTCGGCGGTAACCGTCACGCCCCAGCGTTCGGCCATCGCCGCATAGCGCGGCTGGCGATGGGCAAGCGCACGGGCATAGGTCCAGCGGATGAAGGCATCGGGATCGACCTTCTCAGGCGCCTTGCCGGTCTCGGCCAGATATTCGTTCCAAGCCGCTTCGATAAACTCGGGCTGATAGGCCATCGGTTTCGGCGCGCGGTCAAAGCGGCGGACGAGCTCGGCCGTGTGCGCTTCGCTGCCCTTGATCCAGACCATCAGCGTCTGCGCGGCCAGCTCGGCCAAGATCGGGTCGTTCGGATCCTCGGGATCGACCCATTCGCAGATCGACCCGCCGGTATCGCAGACGAAATGCGGATAGCCATAGAGCGCCTCGGCGCGGCGGATGAAATAGCCGGTGTCCATCAGCGCCGAAATCTCGGCCTTGCGAAACTGTTCCTGCCGCTCGCGGTAGACATCCATCGGCAAGCCACCCAGCGCCGGATCGCCCGGTTTGCCGAGATAGGAGGCGACGGGGGTGAGATTGTTGAAGGTGATGTTAGAGCCGATATAGATCGAATCCGTCCGCAGCAAATCCCGCAGGAACGGAACCTTCATCGCCTCGCGCTTGGCGTTATCGACGATCAGCTCGCCCATATAGCGGGTGCCGATCCGGTAGTCGATCGAGTAGTGGAACCAGTGCCCCTCGGCCCGCAGGATGTTGGAAACATGGGTCTTTCCCAGCCCGGACATACCGAACAGGAGGACGTGTTTGCGCGGCGCGGCGCGCCAGTCTTGGGGCGTTTGATAGATCATGGCAATTGCCTAGCGGGGGGCCGATCCGAGGTCCAGCATTATCTGGCGCGGCGAAAGAGCCGCCCGTCGATGACCAGAAGACCAAGGGCGATCACGGCAAAGCCCAGATAGGCATTCGGCGCCAGCGCCTCGCCATAGACAACGGCCCCGAGGACAATGGCAATGGGCGCGATCAGTAGGGTGACGAGGCTGAGATTGCCCGCGCCCGCCATGATGAGGACGCGGTAGAACAGGAGATAGGCGACAGCCGAGGCCATGACGCCGAGATAGAGGAGCCCCGCCCATGTGGTCGCTACCAGATCGAGGCTCGGGATCCCTTCAAATGAGAGGGCCAGCGGGATCATGATCAGGCTCGAGACCGTGAGGGTCGAGGCGGCGCCGACCTCGGCCCGCAGCCCGGCCATGGCAAAGCGCCCTACCGCTCCGGCCACCGCATAGCTCATCGTTGCGCCCACCACGGCGATCTGGCCGAGCGAGAAGGGGTCGAGCTGCTTGAGCGACGAGACACCGATTGCAAGGACAACGCCCACGAAACCCAGGGCCACACCGCCCAGTTTGCGGATGGTCAGCCGCTCATCGGCAAAGACGAGCGCCGCCAAAAGCACGGTGAAGATCGCCGTCATCGAATTGAGAATGCCCGCGAGGCCAGAGGGGATATGCTGCTGCCCCCAGACGATCAGGGTAAAGGGCACCACGTTGTTCAGAACGCTCGACAAGGCGATCAGCGCCCAGCGTTTGCCGCCTTTCGGCAGCGGCAGGCCGCGCGAGAAAACCCAGATCCAAAGCAGCATGGCGCCTAACACGACGCGGAACGCCACGACCGTGAACACCGGGACCTCTTCCAGCACCACTCTGTTCGACAGAAACGAGCCGCCCCAAATCGCGCTGAGCACGAAGAGGAGGATCCAGCCTTCGAGGGTAAGGGTCTTTTGCTGTGTCATAGCGGCACGCTAGGTCCAAGCCAGCTTTCCGGCAATCCGTTTCCTGCGCTTCTCAGGCTTTGGCCGAGCGGCTGATATTGATCCAGTTGCCCGCAAAGATCAGCGCCGCGCCGAGGAAAACCAAAGCGTCGAGCGGTTCGCTGTAGAAGAGCGCTCCGACGACGGCGATCACCGGCAGGCGGGCAAAGTCGATCGGCATGACGATCGAGGCCGGCGCGATGCGAAGCGCATTGGTCAGGCAGAAGTGGGCCAGAAGCCCGGCGCAGCCGATGAGGGCGAGCCACGGGGCTGTGGTGAGGTCGGGCAAGGCCAGATCGCCGTCATAGCCCGCGAAGACAAGGCCGAAGACGGCCTGCATCGACGTCAGATAAAAGAGGATGCAGGTGATCGTCTCGGTGCGGGTCAGGCGGCGGGTGAAAACCGCCGTGAAGGCAAAGCAGACGGCCGAGAGGGCCGCCGTCAGAAGCCCGATATTAAGGCTCTCGGGGCTGGGACGCGCGACGATCAGGATGCCGGCAAAACCCATCACGGCGGCGATCACGCCTGCCTTGCGGATGGGTTCGGCGAGAAAGATCGGCGAGAGCAGGATCACCCAGATGGGCGTCGTGAACTCAAGCGCGAAGACCTGCGCCAGCGGGATCACCGTAATGGCGAAGAACCACAGGTTCTGGCCCGCGAAATGGGCAAGGTTGCGGCCGAAATGCAGGCCAAGATTGCGGTTGGTGATCTCGCGCCATTTGCCGGTGCCGAGGGCGACCGAACCGACGATCAGGATGCCGATCAGGCTGCGGTAAAACATGATCTCGAAAGTATCGAGCGCAAAGCTCACGGCGCGTCCGGCAATCGCCATCGCCGTGAACGAGGCAATCGCGCCGGTCATCCAGACGGCCGCACGCAAGGTTGTTGCCAGATCAGTCCTCTGTGATGACATACTGCCGCTCGATCCCTTTGGTGGCCTGCCCCCATGCGGATGCAGCGGTCCGCTCCTGATGCGCCTCGAACGCCGTGCGGTCAGAGAACACTTCTGCAACCTCCCAGACAAGCGGATCGACGCTTTGCCGCACCTCGAAGGAAAGGCAACCGGACTCGGCGCGGGTGAGCCGGATATGCTCGGGAAGATGCGCCGCAACGAGGGCGGCTTGTGCCTCGTCCGCGCAGACCAATTGTCCGGTGAGCCGGATCACTCCCACTCGATGGTTCCCGGCGGTTTCGAGGTGATGTCATAGGTGCAGCGGTTGATGCCCTTGACCTCGTTGATGATCCGCGTGGCGGTTTCGCCGAGAAATTCGTGGGTGAAGGGATAGTAATCCGCTGTCATCCCATCGACCGAGGTCACGGCCCGCAGGGCGCAGGCGAAATCATAGGTGCGGCCATCGCCCATGACGCCCACGGTGCGCACCGGAAGGATCGCCACGAAGGCTTGCCATATCTCGTCATAAAGCCCGTGCTTGCGGATCTGGTCGATGAACACCGCATCGGCCTTCCGCAGAATCCCGAGCTTTTCGCGGGTGATCTCGCCGGGGCAGCGGATGGCAAGGCCGGGGCCGGGGAAGGGGTGGCGGCCGATGAAACTGTCGGGCAGGCCCAACTCGCGGCCAAGCGCGCGGACCTCGTCCTTGAACAGCTCGCGCAGCGGCTCGACGAGCTTGAGGCCCATCTTCTCGGGCAGGCCGCCCACGTTATGGTGCGATTTGATAGTGACCGAGGGGCCGCCCGAAAAGCTGACGCTCTCGATCACGTCCGGGTAAAGCGTGCCTTGGGCAAGGAACTCGGCGCCTTCAATCTCGTTGGCGTATTTCTGGAACACGTCGATGAACAGCTTGCCGATGGTCTTGCGCTTCACCTCTGGGTCGGAGACGCCCTCGAGCGCGCCGAGAAAAAGCTCGCTCTCGTCGGCATGGATCAGCTTGATGTTATAGTTGTCGCGGAACATGGTCACGACCTGCTCGGCCTCGTTCTGCCGCAGAAGGCCATGATCGACGAAAACGCAAGTCAGCTGATCGCCGATCGCCTCGTGAATGAGGATCGCCGCGACCGAGCTGTCGACGCCGCCCGAAAGCCCGCAGATCACATGGCCGTCGCCCACCTGCGCGCGGATCTTCTCGATCGCGTCGTCCTTATAGGCGCCCATGGTCCAGTCGCCGGTGAAACCGGCAAGCCGGACGAAATTCTCGTAAAGCTTCGCGCCCCTGGGTGTGTGATGCACCTCGGGGTGAAACTGCACCGCATAAAAATGCCGGCTCACGTCGGCGGTGATGGCAAAGGGCGCACCGGGCGAGGTGCCGTAGACCTCAAAGCCCGGAGCGATGCGGCTCACATGGTCGCCGTGGCTCATCCAGACCTGCTCGCGGCCTTCCGCGAACCAGCCCTCGAGGATCGAAAGCTCGGTCTCGGTGGGCGTGACGAAGGCGCGGCCGAACTCGGCGGTGCCGTGGCCCGATTCCACCAATCCGCCCAACTCCTGCATCATCACCTGCTGGCCATAGCAGATGCCGAGGATCGGCACGCCCATGGTAAAGGCCGCTTTCGGCGGGCGGGGCGAGCCCTCGCGGGTCACGCTGTCGGGGCCACCGGAGAAGATGATCGCTTTGGGCGCGAACTCGGCCAGAAAGGCATCGGTGACCTTCTGGTAGGGGTGGATTTCGCAATAGATGCTCAGCTCGCGCAGGCGCCGCGCGATAAGCTGCGTGACCTGGCTGCCGAAGTCGATGATGAGAAGGCGATCATGGGTATGTGTCATGGGCAGGCACTAGACCGGAGGCCGCTTCGTTGCAAGGGTTCTGGCAAGGGGCGGGGCAATATCGCGCGGGGAAAAACGGCGTCCAAATGCGCCAATGTCGCTTTCCGGCGTCAATGGCCGCAAATCCATCGTCGACCGCCCGAGTCTGGGGCTATCTGCTAGAGCAATTTTCTGGAGGATTGCCCATGTCTGATCTCGATACAGCCCAAGCCCCGCGTCGCGCCCGTGGTGGCGGCGGTGCGGCCCGCCGTGCCGAGCGGACCGCTGTGAGCGTGGAAACCGCCCGTTTCATCGAGCGCAAGATCCCCAACCTCGAGATCCTCAACGAAGAAGCGCTCCAGATCATCGAGCACAATGCCGAGACCGTGCTCGAAGAGATCGGCGTCAATTTTGTCGATAACCCCGGCGCGCTTGAGCTTTGGAAAGCTGCTGGCGCGGATGTGCAGGGCGAGCGCGTCCGTATTCCCCGCGGCCTTGCCCGCGAGCTGATCAAGACCGCGCCCTCGAGCTTTACCCAGCACGCCCGCAATTCCGCCCGCAACGTCGAGATCGGCGGCAAGAACCTTGTTCTGGCGCCCGTCTACGGCCCGCCCTTCGTCCGCACTGCCGAAGGCGGCCGCCGCTATGCGACGCTCGACGATTTCCAGAAATTCGTGAAGCTCGGCTATATGTCGAAGTGGCTGCACCACTCGGGTGGCACCGTTTGCGAGCCGACCGATATTCCGGTCAACAAGCGACACCTCGATATGCTCTTGTCGCACATGACCCTTTCCGACAAGCCCTTCATGGGCTCGGTCACCGAGCCGAGCCGGGCGCAGGATTCGGTCGATATGGCCTCGATCCTCTTTGGCGCGGATTTTGTTCAGCAAAACACCGTGATGACCTCGCTCATCAATATCAACTCGCCGATGGTGTTCGACGGGATCATGATGGGCGCACTCGAGGTCTATGCCCGCAACAATCAGGCGGCGATCATTTCGCCCTTCATCGTCGGCGGCGCGATGGCGCCGGTCTCGGTCGCGGGCACGCTGACGCAGGTTCTGGCCGAGGTGATGGCAGGCGTGGCCTATAGCCAGCTCGTCCGCAAGGGCGCGCCGGTCATCGCGGGCGCCTTCGTGACCTCGATCGACATGAACTCGGGCGCGCCCACCTTCGGCACGCCGGAAGCCGCGCATATCACCTATGGCGTGGGCCAGCTGGTGCGCCGCCTCGGTCTGCCCTACCGCTCGGCCGGTGGTTTTTGCGGCTCCAAGCTGCCGGATGCTCAGGCGGCCTACGAGTCGGCCAACAGCCTGAATATGGGCCTTCTGGCGGGCGTGAACTTCATGCTCCATGCCTGCGGCTGGCTCGAGGGCGGCCTTGTGGCCGATTTCGAAAAATTCGTGATGGACGCCGATCAGCTCGGCACCCTGCACCACCTCGCCAAGGGCATCGACATGTCTGAGAACGGGCAAGCGATGGACGCCATTCGCGAGGTTGGCCCCGGCGGCCACTACCTCGGCTGCGCGCATACGCAGGCGAATTTCAAGAGCGCCTTCTGGCGGTCTGATCTCTTCGACTACAAGCCCTTCGAGACCTGGGACGAAGAAGGCGCGCGCGATACGCAAGCGCTCGCATCGGTGCGGGTTGAGAAACTTCTCGGGCAATATCAGAAGCCCGAGCTTGATCCTGCCGTCGAAGAGGCGCTCAACGCCTATGTCGCGCAGAAGAAAGCCTCGATGCCCGACGCCTTCATGTAGAGGGCGGCGGGCCATAGGCGGCGCGATGTATCCGTGCCTCGCCTAATAGCGCGATCAACACCTCGACGTGCTCTGCGACCGAATATTCGGCGTGGTTTGCGATGCGGCGTTCATTGATCACTGATTCAATTTCAAGAATGCGCAGGATTGCCTCGCCGGTTTTGGCGGGGGCCTCACTTTTAAGTATCCGGCGCAAATGAACATCCCGGCGATAGTCATCGGCGCCGATCTTTGCTGTCCGAACCAATATCCCTGGACGCTTTAGGGCCGAGATCATTCCAATCAAGTCGCGCATTGTTGCTCCTGCGGTAACAAAGTGAACAAGAATCTTGACACACGCTATGGTTGTGTTGCGTAAAAACGCTGAGATCGTTCTGTTTGCGTAGAAATTAAAAACACTCCCCCGGAAAACTGTTGCGAAATGAACGACAATGGTTCCGCGGCTGAAACTGAATGGAGGCAGGGCAAAATGACGGGAGAGGATTACGAAAACGGTCGCCCTCGGGGCGATCGGGAGGGCAGGCTGCCACAGTGGTTGCCGCAAGGAGCACGGCATTATCTCGCCCACACCACAGAGGGGCGATCGATCCGCGGACTGGCCAGAAACTCCGGCCTGCATCCATCGACCGTTCTTCGGCAGGTGCGCCGCTATGAGACCCGCCGCGACGATCCGTTGATCGATGATGCTCTTTCCGCTCTTGCCGAACAGATTGGGGCCCCTCGGGTCAGTGCAGAAAAGGAAACGATGCAAATGGACCGGAAATCCGACGCAAATCCCGGTGCGGATATCGCGGCGCAGTCGCCGAGCGAAAGCCGTTTAAGGAGCGAATCTCTGCGGATCCTGCGCCGCTTGGTCGAAACCGGAGCGGTTTTGGCCGTCGGCCGAGATATGGATATGGCCGTTGTCGTAAGAGACGCGCCGGACGGGTCCACCACTCGGTCGGCTGTGGTGGACCGGGCGGTGGCGCAAGCCATGGCGCTGCGCGACTGGATTGCCTGTCATGATCCCGGCGCCCGCGTTGCCCGATATCACATCACCGCTGCGGGCCGCTCCGCCCTGCGCGAGCTGGTCGCAGCAAGTGAAAACCACGCCCGCGCGATGGCCGAAGCGCCGGCCGAGTTTGTCGTGGCGCGGAAGGCGGTAAACGAAGACGACCTGCCGCAAGCCCGCGTCCAACGCTTTGCCGTCACCGATAGCCCGCTCGTGGGCCTTGCGCGGCGTCGCGACAAGGATGGTCGCCTGTTTCTTTCCCGGGTCCTGCTTGCCGCGGGAGAGCGGTTGCGCGAGGATTATGAGCTCAGTCAGATGGACCCAAAATATCGTCGCGACTGGAGCGCGATATTCGACGAGGACGAAGAGCCGGCGATCTTGGACAATAGTGCGTCGGGTGCGGCCTTCGGACGTGTCCAATCCGCATTGTGCGACCTCGGTCCGGGGTTGGGTGATGTTGCCCTGCGGTGCTGCTGCCTTCTTGAAGGGCTCGAGACGACAGAACAGCGCCTTGGATGGGCGGCCCGCTCTGGCAAGATTGTCTTGCGGATCGCACTGCAACGGCTGGCGCGGCATTATGAGCAACAGCACGGAAGGTTCGGTCCTCTGATCGGCTGATGCGCGCGCATGGCTGCCATGCGTCAGGTTTGGTTGCCCCAAGGGCCGATTGGCCTTATGAGGCAACTAAGCGAACGTGATGGAGCCCGCTGCGATGCGAGATCTGAAACTGCCGGACCAACGCCACCCGGAAAAGGCGCATCGGCCAGACAATGCCCAGCCGAAGAAGCCGGACTGGATTAGGGTCAAGGCGCCTGTGTCGCAAGGCTACAAGGACACCCGCGATATCCTGCGGACCCACAAGCTTTCGACCGTCTGCGAAGAGGCTGCCTGCCCGAACGTGGGCGAGTGCTGGAGCCAGGGCCATGCGACCATGATGATCATGGGCGAGATCTGCACGCGCGGCTGTTCCTTCTGCAATATCGCCACCGGCCGCCCGGATGCGCTCGATGTGTTTGAGCCGGGGCGGGTGGCGGATGCGGTCAAGAAACTTGGCCTCAACCACGTTGTGATTACCAGCGTCGACCGCGACGATCTTGAAGATGGCGGGGCCGAGCATTTTGCCCAGACGATCCGCGCGATCCGCCACCAGTCGCCGGAAACCACCATCGAGATCCTGACCCCCGACTTCCTCAAGTGCAGCCCCGAGGTTGTCGAGGTGGTGGTCAGGGCCAAGCCCGACGTGTTCAACCACAATCTTGAAACCGTTCCCGGCCTTTATCCCTCGGTGCGCCCGGGCGCCCGCTATTTCCATTCGCTGCGGCTCTTGCAGCGGGTGAAAGAGATGGACCCCTCGATGTTCACCAAATCCGGCATCATGGTCGGCCTTGGCGAGGATCGCCAGTCGGTCATGCAGGTGATGGATGATATGCGCGCCGCGGGGATCGATTTCCTGACCATCGGCCAGTATCTCCAGCCGACGCCCAAGCATCACAAGGTTGATCGCTTCGTCACCCCCGAAGAGTTCAGGGCCTACGAAACCGCCGCCTATGGCAAAGGTTTCCTGATGGTGTCCGCGACCCCGTTGACGCGGTCTTCCTACCATGCCGGCGACGATTTCGCCCGCCTTCGGGCCGCCCGAATGGCAAAGCTTGCGCAGGGCTAGTCGATCGGCGGCACGGCCTTCAGATAGGCAGCGATTGCTTCAAGATCAGATTGGGGAAGCTGCGAAAGACCGGCGATAACCTTAACCATTTCGCCACCAGCACTGTCGAATGTCGGCGTGAATCCCGTCTTTAGGAATGTCGTGATTTCGTCCTCGCTCCATGCCAGGCCGCCGGAGGTGATGTTGGGGATAGTGCCTTCACCTGCAGGATTCGGTGCCCCGCCAAGCCATCGTGATGTGTCGAGCGCACCCAGGAAATTCCGGGGAGTATGGCATTCTCCGCAATGGCCCAGGGCTTCGACAAGGTAGCGCCCCCGCTCCAATTCAGGAGATGTGGCATTGTCCAAAACCCAACCCTCCCTCAAATAGAGCAGCTTCCAGGCTCCCACACCCAGCCGGATGTTAAAAGGAAAACCGATATCATGGGATTTGTTGGCAGCAGGCGAGGGTGGAAGAGTGCGGAGATATGCGATCAGATCCACCGCATCCTGTTGCGACATGTGTGTATAGGCAGTGTAGGGGAAAGCGGGATAGAGATGTGTGCTGCCTCGGCCCACGCCATTGAGAATTGCATCGGCAATTTCAACATCGGTCCAAAATCCAAGGCCACTGGGACCCGGGGAAACATTTGGAGCATAGAAGGTCCCAAACGGGCTTTTGAAGCCGCGCCCACCGGACAGAACAGGTGCTGATCCCGGTTTTGCCTCGGGAGCGCTATGGCAACTTGAGCAGCCGCTTGCTGCGAAGACGAGGCGCCCTCTTGATCTGTCCCCTGTCAGTTGGTCAAACAGATCCTCTGGCAGGGGAGCGGGTCTTAGCGCAATCATAACAAGCAGCGTCAGCGCTGCCAAAAGAGCGGACCAGGCTGCGAATGGCACCCCGTCCCTCCGCATTATCTAGTTATATGGAGCTCGATAGGCTTGGTGACAGGCACCGCACGCTCCCCCTAGGGCCGACATGGCAGCTTGTAGCCCTTCAAGTCCACCGCCTGCAGAGTCTGCCATCTCTGCTGTTGCTCCCTGCAACTGTGCGAGCGCCGCCAAGACCCCTTCGGGATCTTCCCAAATCGCGGGAAGGGCCCGAGTCTCGGAGACGTCCGCGTTGGATGAGCCTACGACGAAGTAGGGCGAGAAGTCCACGGAAGAGAGGGCGGCTAGGTTGCTTGCCGCGACCTGGGCCTTTTCTGCATCGTACTCGGTCTTTCCCTGGGCCATTCCGCCGAGGGTTCCGAGATTGAAGGCGAAAAGTTGCATGTGACTTTGCCGCGATTTTATCGCGGCGGTGACGGCCGGATCAACGTGGTTCGCACCAACTGCGACTGTGGCAACCATTCCCAGAACGGCCGAGATGAGGGGCATTTTGGTCATTGGGGTCATTTCAATCTCCATCAAAGACGAGGCTATGAAAAGAGAATGCCTGTGTGCATAATAATAACCATTCGTCATTACTGCGGAAAACATAATAATTTATGCACAGGGATAACTGGGACGATCTGAGGTTTGTTCTGGCGGTTGCAGAGACCGGATCGGTCAGTGCGGCCTCGCGGTTGCTCAAGGTGAACCACGCAACAGTGCTACGGCGGATCGCGGCTTTTGAGGATCGACAAGGCGCGGAGGTCTTTGAACGCAGCCCTCAGGGATATCAAGTTCCGTCCGATCGCCTGCGGCTGGTCGAGGCCGCGCGCGAGGTAAGAAACGCGATTGATACGGTGGGGCGCATTTTGCAGGGCGCGGAGGCGCAGCTTTCGGGTGTTGTTCGGGTCACATCGACCGACACATTCTGCATTTCGGTTCTGCCAGATGTCGTGGCCGAAATCACCTCCGAGGCGCCCGAATTGCGGATCGAGCTGCAATGCACCAACGCCCATCTCGACCTGTCGCGGCTTCATGCCGACATCAGCGTCCGTCCCGCGATCAAGCTGCCGGATGAGTTGACGGGGGATCAGGCGGGGATATTGGGAATGCGGAGCTATGGTCCTGCAAACGCCAGCGGAGAGCTGAGGTGGCTGGGGGTTTGTGGTGCGCTCTCCCGCTCAAAGGCCGCGGAGTTCATGGCAGAGGAGCTTATGCCGGGAGAGATCCTTAACGGCGCCGATAGCTTCCCCGTCTTGCGCGAGATGGTGGCCGCGGGTCTTGGCAAGGCGATCTTGCCGAATTGCCTTGGCGATCCCGATCCACGGGTCGAGAGGCTGCATGAGGGGCCCAATGAGGTCAACGTGCCGGTCTGGGTCGCGAGCCACGCGGATCTTGCGGATGCGCCGCGCCTTCGCAACACGCGCAAGCGGATCGCCGAAGCGCTCGAGCCGCGGCTGGCGTCATTTTCCTAGCGCATCACGTCTCGCGAGGACGCAGGCGTGAGGTGCATCCACTCGGGCAAGCCGATCCAGCGGTCGAATGCGTAGAGAGCCAGGCAGGCGGCGATGACGCCGAGCACGAGAATCACCCGTTTTTCCGAAGGGGGATTTTGCGCCCAGCGCTTGGCGCGCAGGAACCAGCGGAACGGGTCCATCGCGTCAGGTAAACCGGACTTTGCCGATATAGGGCAGGTTGCGGTTGCGCTGTGCAAAGTCGATGCCGTAGCCCACGACAAACTCGTCGGGGATCTCGAAGCCGATCCAGTCGGCGCGGAAATCCACCTCGCGGCGCGAAGGTTTGTCCAGAAGGGCGATGGTCTTGAGCTTTCCGGGGTGGCGCGTGCCGAGATATTCCGTGACATGGCTGAGCGTATGGCCGGTATCGACGATGTCCTCGACAACCAGAACATCGCGGCCCTCGATCTGGCCGCGCAAATCCTTGAGGATCCGCACCTCGCGGCTTGATTCCATCGCGTCGCCGTAAGACGAGGCTTCCAGAAAATCGACCTCGACCGGAAGATCGAGCTCGCGCACCAGATCGGCGATGAAGACGAATGAGCCGCGCAGAAGGCCCACGACCACGAGCTTGTCGGTCTTGGCAAACTCGCGCTTGATCTCCTTGGCGAGCCCTTCGATGCGGGCGGCGATGGATTTGGCCGAGATCATCTCGTCGATCACATAGGGGCGGTTTGGCATGGGAACCTGCGTCTCTTGGGTTGATTTCCACGCGCCACTCTAGGACATGAGAAGGCAGCCTGCCAGTGAAAGACGCCTCATGCCCGCCCATTCCGACCAAAGAGTTCTGCCCTTCAGTGCCACGCAGATGTTTGATCTGGTCGCGGATGTTGCGAGTTACCCCAAGTTCCTGCCCTGGACGGCGGCGGCGCGGGTGCGGTCGGTGACGGATCGGGGCGAGACAGAGGTGATGCTTGCGGATCTCGTGGTCAGCTTCAAAGTCTTCCGCGAGAGTTTCGGCAGCGAGGTGACGCTCTGGAAGGACAAGAGCCGGATCGACACGCGCTATATCGACGGGCCGTTCCGGCATTTACAGTCGATCTGGCGGTTTCGCGATGTCGAGGGGGGCTGCGAGGTGAGTTTCGAGGTGGATTTCGAGTTCCGCAACCGGCTTTTGCAGGGGGCGGCTGGAATGTTCTTTCACGAGGCGATGACGCGGATCATCGCGGCTTTCGAAGCCCGCGCGACGGCGCTCTACGGCTGACGTTGCTTTCGCCTTCGGCGAGAGTATTTTTGGCCAAAAGAAATGGGGGCGAGATGAGCATCGAAGAGACACTTGCCGGATTTGGGCTGGAACCGGTGGCGGGCGAGGGTGCGCGCGAGATGATGCGGCTGTCGCTTTTTGACTGGGCGGCCTGCGGGATTGCTGGTGTCGAAGAGCCCTTGGCGGCGATCTTGCGGGCCAAGGCGCTCGGTGAGGGCGGGGCAGGGCAAGCGAGCCTGATCGGCGGCGGCAAGGTTCCGATGCGCGCCGCCGCGCTCGTGAACGGGGCGGTCAGCCATGCCCTCGATTATGATGACACGCATTTTGCCCATATCGGCCATCCGTCGGTGGCTGTGATCCCTGCGGCGCTGGCGATGGCCGAGGTCAAGGGCGTGGGGACCGAGGCGTTGATCGACGCGGCGTTGGTCGGGGCTGAGGCATCGGTTCGGATCGGGCTTTGGCTTGGCCGGGATCATTATCAGATCGGATTTCACCAGACGGCAACGGCGGGTGCTTTTGGCGCGGCCTTGGCGGCGGGGCGGATTGCCGGCCTCGGGCGGGAGGCGCTGGCGCAGGCCCTGGGGCTGGCGGCAACGCGGGCCTCGGGGCTCAAGAGCCAGTTCGGCACCATGGGCAAGCCTTATAACGCCGGGATCGCGGCGGAGACGGGGATCGAGGCGGCTGATCTGGCAGGGCGCGGTTTTTCTTCGTCGGTTGTCGGGTTGAGTGGGCCGCAGGGTTTCGGGCAAACCCATTCGGGTGTTGCCGAGGAGGATGCGCTCGAGCGGTTGGGCAGCTTCTGGCGCATGGAGAGCGTGAGCCACAAGTTCCATGCCTGTTGTCACGGTCTGCACGCCATGATCGAGGCCCTGCGCGGGCTGAATCTGCGTTCTGGTGACGTTGGCGCGGTTAAGGTTCTGACCCATCCGCGCTGGCTCACCGTCTGCAACCAACCGGCGCCCGAGACTGGTCTTGGAGCAAAGTTTAGTTACGCTCAGGTTGTGGCGATGGTTCTTGCGGGCGTCGACACCTCTTCTATCGCGAATTTTTCAGACGAAATGGCGCGGCGGCCCGATCTTGTGGCGCTGCGGGGTCTTGTAACGGTCGAGGGCGATCCCCGGCTTTCGGAGATGGAAGCGCGGGTTGTCGTGACGCTGAAGGGCGGCGATCTGCACGCAGGCAGCTATGATCTCGACGCGCCGATGAGCCTTGAGGTGCGGGGCGAGAAGCTTCGCCGCAAGGCCGAGGGACTTTTGGGCGCGGCGCGTGCTGCGGCGCTTTGGCAGGCGGTGAGGGCGCCGGATCTGGCGCCACTCACCGGACTTTTTGCAGCTTACGAGTTGAACTCGTAGGCGCGCTCGCCGTGGACAGAGAGGTCGAGGCCGTTGGTTTCTGTCTCGGCATCGACGCGGAGCGGGGCAACCAGTTTCACCGCGAAGATGATGGCCACGGTGACAACCGCCGTGAACACGCCGACGATGGCGAGGCTGCCCAACTGGGCGGCCCAAGTGCCCGCGCCGAAGGCGGCGATCATGATCGTGCCGAAGATGCCGCCCACGCCATGCACGGCGAAGACGTCGAGCGTGTCGTCGATCTTGAGCGTGTTGCGGACGAGGTTGACCGCCTCTTGGCAGAGGATGCCGGCGACCGAGCCGATCAGCAGCGCCTCGACCGGGCCGACAAAGCCCGAGGCCGGGGTGATCGAGGCGAGGCCTGCGATCGAGCCGGTTACGAGGCCGACGAGCGAGGCGCGGCCGAATTTGATGCGCTCCCACAGGATCCAGCTCAGCGAGGCGGCGGCGGCCGAAAGATGGGTTACCGTGATCGCCATGGCCGCGCCACCGTCTGCGGCCAGTTGCGAGCCGCCGTTGAAGCCGAACCAGCCGACCCAGAGCATCCCCGCCCCGATCATCACCATGCCGGGATTGTGCGGCGGGGTGTGGCGGTTGCGGCGGGGGCCGAGGAACATGGCAAGGATGAGGGCGGCGAGACCCGCGGTTTCATGGACGACGATTCCGCCCGCGAAATCGCGGACACCGGTTTCACCGAAGATGCCGCCATCGGCCAGCATCCCGCCGCCCCAGATCCAGTGCGCTACAGGCGCGTAGACCAGAAGCATCCAGAGCGCCGAGAAGAGAAGGACGAAGCCGAAGCCGATCCTCTCGACATAGGCGCCGACGATGAGCGCCGGAGTGATGATCGCGAAGGTCATCTGGAAGGCGAAGAAGAGGACTTCGGGGAGGGTGCCGGAAAGGCTCTCGCTGTCGACGCCGCTGAGGAAGGCTTTGCCGAGCCCGCCCCAGAGGCTTCCCTCACCGCCAAAGGCGATGGAATAGCCGGCGACGAGCCAGAGGATGCTCATCAGGCAGGCCACCGCGTAGACGTGCATGAAGACGCTGAGCACGTTGCGCGCTCGCACGAGGCCACCGTAGAACAGCGCCAGCCCAGGCAGCGTCATGAAAAGCACAAGCGCCGTGGCGACCAGAATCCAGGCGGTATCCGCTCCGTTCATTTCCCTTCCTCCTTCGGGTTTTCCCGTTGGAAGGCCAAGACAAGATTCTCCATGCCGACAAAAGCGGCACTGGTCAGTTTTGGGCTGAATTTGCAGGCGGTTTCTGAACTGCTCAAAATTTAGGCTGTTCTGACCCTCAGGTGTCAGGAAATAGGCGCGGCTTGATCGAGGGCGGCGGCGAGCAGGCGAAGCGCCTCGGTCACGGCGGCGGCGCGGACCTTGGCGCGGCCCAAGGCGCCGTAGTCGATGGTTTGGGTCTGGGTGCCTGCTGGCCCTGCTATCCCGAAACAGACGCGGCCCTGGGGCTTGAACTCTGATCCACCCGGGCCGGCGATGCCGGTTGTGGACACGGCGAGCGTGGCGTCGGAGCGGGCGAGGGCGCCTTTGGCCATGGCGGCGGCGACCTCTTCAGAGACCGCGCCGTGCGCTTCGATCAGCGCGGGATCAACGCCGAGCATCTCGGTCTTGGAGGCGTTCGAGTAGGTGACAAAGCCGCGCTCAAAGACATCCGACGAGCCGGGGATATCGGTGAGCGCGCCAGCGAGAAGGCCGCCCGTGCAGCTTTCGGCCGTGGCGAGCCGCCAGCCCTTCGCTCGTGCGGCGGCGAGGACGGCGGCGGCGCTCATTACATGATCACCAGATGCGAAAGTGCGGCAAGGAGGATCACGCCAATCGCGGCGAAGACGCCCGCCCAGACGTCATCGAGCATCACGCCTGTCGGCCCGCCACGCCGGTCGGCCTTGCCGACGGGGCCGGGCTTCCAGATATCGAAGAGGCGGAAGAGAAGGAAAGCGGCGATCCAGCCGGGATAGAGCGCTGTGACGTCCGCGCCAGCGTGGGCGGCTCCGAAGAAGACAGGCAGGAGGGCGATCCACTGGCCGACCACCTCGTCGATGACGATATGGCCGGGGTCTTTGTCTTCTGCGCCTGCGGTCTCAATGGCGACCGCCCAGCGGCCAAGGAAATAGGCGGCGACTGTGGCGATCAGAACGACCCAAGGGCCGCCGATCAGATAGAGAACCAGCCCGGCGGGCAGGGCCGCGAGCGATCCCCAAGTGCCGGGGGCAGGGCGCAGGAGGCCGGTATAGAAGAAGGTCGTGATCAGTCGGGTCATGGGCGCACCAAGGTTGCTGTGGCCAAAGCGGCGATGCCTTCGCCGCGGCCGGTAAAGCCGAGTTTCTCCGAGGTCGTGGCCTTCACGCTGACCTGATCGGGCCCAAGCCCCATGATCCGTGCCATCTCGGCCTTCATCGCGGCGGCGTGAGGGCCGACCTTGGGGAATTCGCAGACGAGCGTGCAATCGGCATGGGTGATCCGGTAGCCAAGCTCGCGGGCAAGGGCGCAGGCGTGTTCAAGGAAGATATGGCTGGCCGCCCCCTTCCATTGCGGATCGGACGGCGGAAAATGCTGGCCGATATCGCCGCGCCCCAGCGCGCCATAGATCGCGTCTGTGACGGCGTGCATCCCCACATCGGCATCAGAATGGCCGACGAGCGCATGGGTATGCGGCACCTTTACGCCGCACAGCCAGACGTGATCGCCGGGTCCGAATTTGTGCACGTCGAAACCGTTGCCGGTGCGGATATCCATCTGGCTCTCCAGAAGCTGTTCGGCCCGGGTGAAATCTTCGGGCGTGGTGATCTTGAGGTTGCGCTCGTCGCCGCGCGTGGTGGCCACCGACAGGCCCGCCGCTCGGGCGATGGCCACATCGTCGGCCGCCTCGGCATCCGAGGCGGCGCGGTGCGCGGCGAGGATCGCGGAGTAATGAAACCCTTGGGGCGTTTGGGCGCGAAAGAGGCCGGTGCGATCCTGAACACCGCTCACCTCGCCACTTTCGCCCTTCCAGAGCGCGTCCGTCACCGCAAGGGCAGGGGCGGCGGCTGGGTTGGCGGCAAGGGCGCCGATCACATCGCCGATCACGGTGTGGCTGACAAGCGGCCGGGCGGCATCGTGGATCAACACGAGGTCGGGGGCCTCGCTTTCCAGCGCTTCAAGCCCCGCGCGGACGGACGCGGCGCGGGTGGCGCCTCCGGCAACGGCACGGCAGCCTGTGAGAGTTTCAGCCCGCTGCATCTCATTGGGCGCAAGAACGACAACAATCGGACCGACCCCCGCGAAGGCCGCGATCGTCCGGTCAATGACCCGCTGGCCGCGCAGCATTTGCCACTGTTTCGGCTCGGGCCCGCCCGCCCGGAGGCCGCGTCCGGCGGCGACTATGATCACGGCTGTCGTCATGGTGCTCCTTGTTCCGCCCGTTTCTACGTCCGAGTGATTGCCTGTGCAAACGGTCACTTCGACCAGCCCTTTCTGCACAAAAAATGAGCGCGCAGGAATATTTGCCCAAAAATGTGCCCCAAAATCCTTGCTCGAGGCCCGTTCGGGCGCTAGCTCAGGTAGAGAACCGAAGGATGCACCGTGCCTAATCAGGCTGTCACAGGGCTGAAACCGATTGATCTGGGGGGCGTGCTGCTCGCCCCGCCGGTCGCGCTCGCGCCACTTGCCGGAATCACCGACCTGCCGTTCCGCCAGCTTGTCTCGCGTTGGGGCGCGGGCTGGGTCGTCTCGGAAATGGTGGCGAGCCAAGAGATGGTGCAGGCCAAGCCCGGTGTGCGTGAGAAGGCCGAGCTCGGGTTCGATCAGGCCAATACCGCCGTTCAGATCGCCGGGCGCGAGGCCTATTGGATGGCCGAAGCGGCGCGGTTGGTGGAGGCCAACGGCGCGGCGTTCATTGATATCAATATGGGTTGCCCCGCCAAGAAGGTCACCAACGGCTATTCCGGCTCGGCGCTGCTGAAAGACCTCGACCATGCGCTGACGCTGATCGAAGCGGTGGTGGCGGCGGTCAAGGTTCCGGTGACGCTCAAGACGCGCCTTGGCTGGGACGATGCTCTGCTGAACGCCGCCGAACTGGCGCAGCGGGCGGAAGGCGCGGGCATCCGCATGATCACGATACACGGGCGCACCCGCTGCCAGTTCTACAAAGGAGCTGCCGACTGGGCGGCGATTGCTGCGATCAAAGAGGCGGTGTCGATCCCCGTCATCGCCAATGGCGATATCGTCGATCCGGCGGCCGCCAAGAAGGCGATGGCCCTGTCGGGCGCCGATGGCGTCATGGTCGGACGCGGGGCGCAGGGGCGGCCTTGGGTTCTGGCCGAGATCGCGGCCGATCTCTTCGGGACCAAGCGGCCCATCCTGCCGACCCTGTCCGAATTCTCCGCGATGGTGGCCGAACACTATGAGGCGATGATCGCCTTCTATGGAGCCGAGCTTGGCAACAAGGTCGCCCGCAAGCACCTTGGCTGGTATATGGACGACGCCGCAACGCCCGCAGCCCTACGCAAAGCCGTCCTCGTCGAGGCCGATCCGGCCCGCGTGCTGCGCCTTCTGCCCGATGCCCTCGCAGGTTGGGAAAGGGCTGCCGCATGACCGCCGATCCCGCCCTGTGGTCCTCCCTGCCGGTTCCCGCGCTGCTTCTGGACGAGCACGACCGCGTCGAGATGGTCAATCCCGCCGCCGAGAGCTTCCTCAACCTCTCGGCCCGAGCCCTCGTCGGCGAGCCGGTCTGGGACAAGGTGATGATCGACGCGCCCTTGGAAGAGCCATTTGCCCGCGCCCGTGCGGGCCGCTCGTCGCTCTATGTCAACGATGTGGATGTGGGCTCGGGCGAGCGCCCGCCGGTCCAGTGCAACATCCAGGTCGCGCCGCTTCTGGGAGCCGAGGGCAAGATGCTCATGATGATCTCGCCGCGCGAGATTGCCGGACGGATGAGCCACAACGCCCATACCGGCAAGGCCGCGAAATCGGCGATCGGCATGGCCGAGATGTTGGCGCACGAGATCAAGAACCCTCTGGCCGGCATCACTGGTGCGGCGCAGCTTCTGTCGATGAACCTCGAGCAGGGCGATCTGGAACTGACCGACCTCATCGTCGATGAATGCCGCCGGATCGTGAAGCTACTCGAACAGGTCGAGCAATTCGGCAACCTGCGCCCGCCGGTTCTGAAACCGGTGAACATCCACGATGTGCTCGACCGCGCGCGCCAGTCGGCCGCCGTGGGCTTTGGCGCGCATATGATGCTGATCGAGGATTACGACCCCTCGCTGCCGCCGACGCTGGCCGATGCCGACCAGCTTTTGCAGGTGTTTCTCAACCTCCTGAAGAATGCCTCCGAGGCGGGCAAACCGGGCGGCTCGATCCGCCTCAAGACATATTATGACGCCTCGCTGCGCGTCCGCCGCCCGGACGGCCTTCAGGCGCGGCTGCCGTTGCAGGTCGAGGTAATCGACGATGGCCCCGGCCTGCCGCCCGACATCGCGGCGGATGTGTTCGAGCCCTTCGTTTCGGGCCGCGAGAACGGCACCGGCCTTGGCCTTGCGCTGGTGTCGAAACTCATCGGCGATGTGGGCGGCTGGATCTCGGTCGACTCGATTCCCGGCAAGACGGTGTTCCGGGTCTCCTTGCCCGTGGCCCCGCGTGACACGGATATGACGAAGGAAAACAGCTGATGGACGGAACAGTTCTCGTCGCCGACGACGACCGCACGATCCGCACGGTTCTGACGCAGGCGCTCACCCGCGCGGGGTGCCGCGTTCACGCGACCTCGTCGTTGGTGACGCTGATGCGTTGGGTCGAGGAGGGGAAGGGCGATCTCGTCATTTCCGACGTGGTCATGCCCGATGGTAACGGGCTTGAGCAGTTGCCCAAGATCGCCGCCCTGCGGCCCGGCCTGCCGGTGATTGTCATCTCGGCCCAGAACACGATCATGACGGCCATTCAGGCGGCCGAGGCCGAGGCCTATGACTATCTGCCCAAGCCCTTCGACCTGCCCGACCTGATGAAGCGCTCGGCGCGCGCGCTGGAAACCCGCCGGCGTGCGCCCGCCCAGAAGCCTGCGACCAGCGGCACGGAGCAGGCGACCGATCTGCCCCTCGTCGGGCGCACGGCGGCGATGCAGACGCTTTACCGCCTTGTCGCGCGGGTGATGAACACCACGCTTCCCGCCCTTGTCACCGGCGAGAGCGGGACTGGCAAATCCCTCATCGCGCGGGCGATCCACGATCTGTCCGACCGCCGCAACCTGCCGTTTGTCGTTGTGCGGCCCAGCGACCTTCAGGGTGTCGACGGCCCCTCGACCGTGATTGCCAGGGCCAAGGGCGGAACGCTTCTCTTTGACGAGATCGGCGACCTGTCGGACGAGGCGCAGGGGCGGATCGTGCGGATGATCGACGCGATGGGCGATAGCGGCCCACGTGTCATGGCGACCAGTCAGGCCGATCTGATGGCCAAGATGGAAGCGGGAAGTTTCCGGCAAGATCTGTTCTTCCGCGTGAGCGGCGTGACCCTCGCCGTGCCGCCCCTGCGCGAGCGGGTGGAAGATATCGCCCTTCTGGCCGAGCATTTTCTGGCCCGTGCCGAGAGGGATGGTTTGCCGCTGCGGCGGCTGGGGGCAGGGGCGCTGGAACTGGCGCGCGCCTATTCCTGGCCGGGCAATGTGCGGCAGCTGGAAAACATCATGCGTCGCCTCGTCGCCACCTCGAGCGAGGAGGAGATTTCCCGCAGCGAGATGGAGGCCGTTCTGCTTAGCCAGCCGGCGGTGGAGCCATTGCGCGGGGTCACAGACGGCGACAAGCTTTCGGCCTCGGTCGCCAAGCATCTAAACAGGTATTTCGACCTGCACGGTGGGATGCTGCCGCCGCCGGGCGTCTATCAGCGTATTCTGCGCGAAGTTGAAGCGCCGCTCATCGAGATCGCGCTCGATGCCGTGGGCGGAAATCAGGCGAAATGCGCCGATCTTCTTGGGATCAACCGCAATACCCTGCGCAAGAAGATCACCGAACTGGATATCCGCGTGACACGCCGTCGGAAGTTGATGTAAAACCGCAACAGAACCGTGTCCTCGGAGTCGCAGTTGCGTCTGAGGTAAAGCGGCAGGGCGGCGGACAATCCGCGAAAAACAGGATGCCGGGGTGCAGATTTCCCAGTCGGGACATCTCTTGACGTTGATCAGCCGTCTGCGGCGCAGTCGAACTGTTCAGACTGGTGTGACAATCCTTTTGGTCGCCCTAGGGCCGCTCTTGGCCGGCGCAACCTATACGGCTCTTGGCCCGCTCGATCAGGGCAGCAATTCGCCGCTTTTGCGGCTCGTGGTGTTAGCTGACATCAGCTACATCCTTGTTCTCGTTGCGATTGTTATCCTGCGGATCGCGCAGATGATCGGAGCGCGGCGGGCGCAATCGGCCGGCTCGCGACTTCACTTGCGCCTGACGGGCGTTTTCGGCCTTCTCGCGCTTTTGCCAACGATCATGGTCGCGGTCTTTGCGGTCTTGTCGATCAACGTTGGCCTCGAGGGCTGGTTTTCGAGCCGTGTCGGCAATGTCTTGGCAAATTCGCTTTCGGCCGCGCAAGCCTATGAGGAAGAACATCGGCAGGAGCTTGAGCGGGACGGTTTCTCATTGGCCGCAAAACTGAACTCGGAGCGTGAAGCCAACTTTTTCATGTCGGACGGCGAGATTCGTCAAACACTCGGGCGACTTCAAACCGAGATTGAACGGGGACTTATTGAAGCCTTCGTTCTAGACAGCTCTGGTGAGATCAGGGCCCGAGGGGCGCGGTCCTATGAATTCGGATATGAGAAGATTGGCCCGGACGAAATAACGTCCGCCCTAGAGAATGGCATTCTTGTTATCGAGGACTGGAACAATAATGAGTTTAGGGCCCTCATACCGCTGACGAGCTTTACCGACCGATTTCTCTATGTAACCCGGTCCGTAGACGGCAATATTCTTAATCTTCTCGATCAAACCCAAGAGACTGTTAGCCTTTACAAGCAGCTTGAAAGCGACCGAGGTCGACTGCTCTTCGAATTTGGAATTTTGTATCTTGGGTTTGCGGTGATCTTGATTTTGGCGGCCGTGTTGCTGGGCCTTTGGTTTGCGGAACGGCTCTCGCGGCCCGTTGGTCAACTTGTTCTGGCTTCACAAAAGGTTGGAGCCGGCGACTTGAACGTCAGAGTTCCGGAAGAGCAAGGCGATGATGAAATCGCGCAGCTTGGAACGTATTTCAATCAGATGACCGAGAGGCTGAAGGTCCAGCGGGACGAGCTTGTCGAAAACACGCAACAAGTCGAACGCCGCAGGAGACTGTTCGACTCCGTCCTCGGTTCAATCACTTCGGGTGTCGTCGGCCTTAACGCCGAAGGGCAGGTGGCTTTTGTAAACAGGTCGGCGCGACGGCTTCTTGATGTGACCAATGAACTGGAGTCTCGCCATTTGTCGGTTGCCGTTCCAGAATTCGGCCCTCTGTTGGACGCGCTTAGAAACGATGGTCGTGAAGTGGTGCAGGAACAGGTCAATATCGTCCGTTCCGGCACGCAAGAAGCTCTGTTGGTACGAATGTCTACCCGGCGCGGTGAGGACGAAACTCCAGAGGGCTATGTGGTCGCTTTCGACGATGTAACCGACTTGGTCAGCGCTCAACGACTGGCTGCTTGGGGAGATGTCGCCCGTCGGATCGCGCACGAAATCAAGAATCCGCTTACGCCAATTCAGCTATCGGCGGAACGCATCAAACGAAAATTCGCCGCGAAACTCGGTGACGAGGGTGATGATCTGCGCCAAATGACCGAGGTTATTGTTCGGCAAACCAACGACTTGCGGCGTATTGTTGATGAGTTTTCACGGTTCGCCAGGATGCCGGAACCTGACCGGATCACAAATGATCTTGCGGTATTGCTGAGGGATGCCGTCACGCTCCAGAAGGCGGGTCAACCGGGTGTTCGTTTTGTGACTGATATTCCGGAGGCATCGGTTTTGGTCGAGGTCGACGCAACGATGATCGGGCAGGCCCTTACGAATATTATTAAGAACGCTGGAGAAGCGATTGAAACCTATAGGGAAAAAAATGAAGGTCTAGAGGTTTCACCAGAAATACGGATACGGTTGGCGTTGCTCGGCAATCACGCAAGGATCACGGTCGCAGACAACGGCATTGGTCTGCCGGAAGATCGCGCGCGCTTGTTTGAACCCTATGTCACAACCCGAGCTAAAGGCACCGGGCTTGGTTTGCCGATCGTCAAAAAGATTGTCGAGGAACACGGAGGAAGCCTGTCGCTTGTCGATGCCGAACCGTTTGATGGCGCGTCCCGCTTTGGGGCGATGGCCGTGATCGACTTGCCGCTGCTGGCGCATGGCGCCGCGGCACAAAATGTACCTGAATGAGGATGTTATGGGCGATATTCTGATTACCGACGATGAACGCGATATTCGCGAACTCATCTCGGATATTCTTAAAGATGAAGGGTTTAAGACCCGTCTTGCCGCCAATGCCGATCAGTGCATGGCCGAGATTTCGAAAGACAAGCCCGCCCTGATGATCCTCGATATCTGGCTCAAAGATAGCCATATGGACGGAATCGATATCCTGAAATCGGTCAAGCGGGATCATCCCGAGATCCCGATCGTGATCATCTCGGGCCACGGCAACATCGAAATCGCGGTCGCGGCGATCAAGCAGGGCGCCTACGACTTTATCGAAAAGCCCTTCAACATTGATCAGCTGATGGTGGTGATCCGGCGGGCGATGGAAGCGTCGCGCCTGCGCCGCGAAAATCAGGAACTGAAGCGTGGTGATGCGCCCAGCGCCGAAATGCTGGGAGACAGTGCCGCGTTCCGGTCGCTCAAGAGCCAACTCGACAAGGTCACGCGGTCGAATGGGCGGGTGATGTTGACCGGTGCACCGGGCTCGGGCAAAGAAATCGCAGCCCGCTATATCCATGCCCAGTCCAACCGGTCAGACGCCCCCTTTGTCACTGTAGCCTCCGCCGCCATTGAGCCCGAGCGCATGGAAGAGGTTCTCTTCGGACGCGAAAGCCCGGAGCGTGGTATCGAGAAGGGGCTTCTCGAACAGGCTAATGGCGGGATCATCTATTTTGATGAGATTGCCGATATGCCGCTTGGCACCCAATCCAAGATCCTGCGGGTTCTTGTGGATCAACAGTTCACCCGCGTCGGCGGCGCCGGCAAGGTGCAGGTCGACCTGCGGGTCATTTCCTCGACCACCCGCGAATTGGCCGATCTGATCCAGACGGGCGAGTTCCGGCAGGAATTGTATCACCGTCTCAATGTCGTGCCGATCCATGTCCCTCCTCTTGAGGAACGGCGGGAGGATATCCCGATGTTGGCCGAACATTTTATCGCCCAGCTCAACCGCTCGCAGGGGCTTCCGCTACGCAAGCTCGCCGAAGATGCCCGTGCCCTGCTTCAAACGATGAACTGGCCGGGCAATGTCAGGCAGCTGAAGAATGTGGTCGAACGTGTTCTGATCCTTGGAGAAACCTCCGAGGCGATTTCCGCCCGCGAGCTGCCGGCAAGCGATGAACCGCAGGGTGAAGAGGGCCGTGTCGTCTTGGGAAGCGCTTTGGCCACCCTTCCATTGCGCGAGGCGCGCGAGCTGTTCGAACGCGAATATCTTCTGACCCAGATCAACCGGTTCGGCGGCAATATCAGCCGGACGGCAGCGTTCGTCGGAATGGAGCGCTCGGCCCTTCACCGCAAACTTAAATCGCTCGGGGTGACGACGGCCAATAAAGCCGGAGGGCGCGTGGCATTTGTGGAAGAAGACTGAGCAGTTGACCCGACAATGGCTCTCTGGCACCACCAAGCCACCTCAATCCTGAAGGAGCGGGCATGAAGGTCATCATCTGTGGCGCAGGTCAGGTCGGCTGGCAGATCGCGCGGCATCTGTCGGGCGAGCAAAATGATGTCACCATTGTCGACGTGAATTCCGAGCTGGTCCGCCGTGCGACCGAAACTCTGGATGTCGGCGGGGTGGTGGGCCATGCCTCCTATCCTGACGTCCTTGAACGTGCAGGCGCCCGCGATGCCGATATGGTTATCGCCGCGACCCATTCCGACGAGGTCAATATGGTGACCTGTCAGGTTGCCCATTCGGTCTTTTCGGTTCAGCGCAAGGTCGCACGCATCCGGTCGCAATCCTATCTCGAGACCGCCTATTCCGATCTCTATCGCCGCGAGCATATGCCGATCGACGTGCTGATCAGCCCTGAAAAAGAGGTTGCAGAGGCGGCGCTTCAGCGGCTTGCCGCGCCGGCAACCTTTGACACAGAAAGCTTTCTCGACGGCAAGGCCCAGCTCCTCGGCATTGCAATTGGCGCGGAGTGTCCGGTTATCAATACGCCATTGCGGCAGCTGACCGATCTCTTTTCAACCCTTCAAGCCATCGTGGTCGGCATTCGCCGTGATGGCACGCTGTTTGCCCCTGCGCCGGGTGACCAGATCTTTGAAGGCGATGCCTGCTACGTTTTTGCGGCCACTCAGGACGTCAACCGAACGCTCGAAATCTTCGGCAAATCCACCAAGAAGCAAGAGCGCGTTGTTATTGTCGGGGGGGGCAATGTCGGCCTCGCCGTCGCGCAAGAGCTGGAGCGGCGCACCGAGCGGGTCAGGGTCAAGGTCATTGAACGCGACCGGGCGCGAGCCGAGATCGCCGCGGATTCGCTCAATAGAACGATCGTTCTGAATGGTGATGGCCTCGATTCCGGTCTGCTGAGCGAGGCCAATGTCGAGACGGCAGATGCTGTCCTTGCCGTCACAGACGACGACAAGACCAATATGCTTGCCGCAGTCCGGGCCAAGGCTATGGGTTGTTCGATGACGATCTGTCTCGTCAACGACCCGACGCTTGCACCCCTGATGGCTCCGCTCGGGATCGACGCCTATATCAATCCACGCGCAACCACCGTCAGCTCGATCCTGCGCCATATCCGCCATGGCCGCGTGAAAGGGGTTTATTCGATTGGCGATGCCGAGGCCGAACTGATCGAAGCTCAGGTTCTTGGCACCTCTCCGATTGCAGGACAGCGCATTCGCGATATCGCTTTCCCCGAAGGCGTCTTGCTCGGGGCGGTCGTCAAGGAGGGCAAGCTGGTCAAGCCAAACGGCAGCCTCAGGATCGACGAGGGCGACCTCATCGCTATTTTTGCAATGGCCAGTGATGTACCGGAGGTCGAGCGCCTTTTGCAGGTCTCGATCGACTATTTCTGATGTACGCACGGCTCGCCAGCCTTCCGCTCTTTGTGCTTTTGATGGCCATTGGTTCAGTGGCCATGATCGTTCCGTCGATCCATGCTCTGGCGATTGGCAATCACGCGGTCAGCCGTGTGTTCTTCTATTGGATGGTCTTGTTCCTGATCTTGACCACCCTGATCGCTATTGCCGCGAGCGGATCAAAGCCCAAAAGTCAGACGCGGAGCCACCTGTCGACCCTCATTGCCGCCTATCTTGTTTTGCCGGCAATGCTTGCCGTTCCATTCTTTGAATTGACGCGAAGCTATGGTTTTCTAAGCGCCTGGTTCGAGATGGTGTCCTCCTTCACCACCACGGGGGCCACGCTGTTTGACCGGCCCTATGTTCTCCCGCATTCGCTGCATTTGTGGCGCGGTCTGGTTGGATGGCTGGGCGGTCTGTTTATCTGGGTTGTCGCGGTTGCCTTGCTCGCGCCGCTTAACCTTGGCGGCTTTGAGGTTCGTGCACAGGCCCGTTCCTTGGCTCGAATACAGGGCGCGAGCCAATCCGGGGCGATCCTAGACCCATCCGAGCGGCTCATACATTATGCCGCCCGCCTTGCGCCGCTCTACGCCGCGGCGACCGGTCTTATGTGGCTCGGCCTCATACTGGCCGGCGAAACGCCGTTTGTTGCGGTGGTCCATGCGATGTCGGTGATGTCGACCTCGGGCATTTCTCCGATCGGGGGGCTCTATCCCGCCGATAGCGGAATTCTGGGCGAGCTGATCATGTTCCCGTTCTTCTTCTTTGCCCTGTCCCGGCTCACGTTTTCCCGCGGTCTCCTGGGTGAAGAGCGGACCGCATTTTGGAAAGACCCCGAGTTCAGGCTTGGTGTCGGGCTGGTTCTCCTCGTGCCGAGCCTGTTCTTTCTGCGCCATTTCTTTGTCGGCCTTGATCTGACAAGCCTCGAGGGATTGCGCGCCGCGCTTCGATCTTTCTGGGGTGCGACTTTTACGGTGTTGTCCTTCCTGACTACAACCGGCTTTGAGGCGCACGACTGGACGCTGGCGGCACGGTGGGCTGGTCTTCCAACACCGGGGCTGGCCCTCGTCGGGCTTGCGCTTGTCGGAGGAGGGATCGCGACGACGGCGGGAGGGGTAAAGCTGTTGCGGGTCTATGCTCTGATCCGCCATAGCGAGCGTGAACTGGAAAGGCTCGTCCATCCCCATTCGCTTGGTGGCTCCGGACAGGAGGCGCGGCGGGTTCGGCGGCAAGGGGCGTTTGTTGCCTGGACCTTCTTCATGATTTTCGCCATCAGCGTTTGTGGCGTGATCGTTCTGCTATCGCTGACCGGTGTGCAGTTCGAAACCGCAACTGTTCTGGCGGTGGCGGCTATCTCGACGACCGGGCCATTGGCTGAGGTTGCCGCTGAAGATCCCATTGCGATATCGGGCATTCCCGATGCTGCCAAGTTCATCCTGATGTTGACGATGGCGCTCGGGCGGCTTGAAGCTATGGCGATTATTGCGCTGCTCAATCCTGATATCTGGCGCAAATAGGCCTCGTCAGCCCTGGAATTTTGGGGCTGGAAACTCAATTCAGGGTTGGACATAATTGCCCCAATAACAACACGGCCCGAACCGGCCGCAAGAATAAGGGAAGCAAGATGGCGACCGACAAACAGAATTTGCAGGATGCCTTTTTGAACCACGTCCGCAAGACGAAGGTTCCGGTGACGATTTTCTTGGTTAACGGCGTGAAACTGCAAGGCGTCATCACATGGTTTGACAGCTTCTGCGTGCTCCTGCGCCGCGATGGCCAGTCGCAGCTGGTCTACAAGAGCGCGATCTCGACGATCATGCCGGCCCAGCCGATCAACCTTTATGATGGCGAAGAATAGGCATCATGGAAACCGATAGGCCCGCCACGCGGGCCTGGGTGCTGCACCCCGACATCAAGACCGACCGGGACCGTCGCGCCGCGGGGCCGGCGCTTGAGGAAGGTGTCGCACTTGCGGCGGCTTTGCCCAATCTCGAGGTTGTCGGCTCCGAGGTCGTGCCGTTGCCGAAGGTGCATCCGGGGATGCTTTTCGGGTCGGGCAAGATCGAGGAGCTGAAGCGGCGCCTGGCGGAGGCCGAGATCGAGCTTGTGCTGATCGACGGCCATGTTGGGCCGGTGCAGCAGCGCAATCTCGAGAAGGAATGGTCGGTCAAGATCCTCGACCGGACCGGTCTGATCCTCGAGATCTTCTCCGACCGAGCCCGCACCAACGAGGGGGTCTTGCAGGTCGAGATGGCGGCGCTGTCCTATCAGCGCACCCGCCTTGTCCGCGCCTGGACCCACCTCGAGCGGCAGCGGGGCGGGCTTGGTTTTGTCGGCGGCCCCGGTGAGACCCAGATCGAGGCCGACCGCCGTGCCATCGACGATCAGCTCGTGCGCCTGCGGCGCCAGCTCGACAAGGTGGTGAAAACCCGCGAGCTGCACCGCAAGGCGCGCGCCAAGGTGCCGTTCCCGATCGTGGCTTTGGTGGGCTATACTAACGCCGGCAAATCGACGCTGTTCAATCGGCTGACCGGGGCGGAGGTCTTTGCCAAGGACATGCTCTTCGCCACGCTTGATCCCACCATGCGGCGGGTGATCCTGCCCTCGGGCGATGAGATCATCCTGTCGGACACGGTGGGCTTTATCTCGGACCTGCCGACCGAGTTGGTGGCTGCTTTCCGTGCCACGCTCGAAGAGGTCCTGGACGCCGATCTTATTGTCCATGTGCGGGACATTTCGCATGCCCAGCACGAGGAGCAGGCGCGGGACGTGATGGAGATCCTGCACAGCATCGGGGTTGCCGAGGGAGCGCCGATGATCGAGGTCTGGAACAAGATCGACCTTCTGGATCCCACCGCGCAAGAGGCGATGCGCAACAGTGATGCGCGCTCGAAAGATGTCTATGCCATCTCGGCGATAACCGGCGAGGGGCTGGACCGGCTCCTTGCCGAAATGGCCGAGCGGCTCAAGCCAGCACATTTGTCCGAAACATTGCGCCTTGCCCATTCCGAGGGAAAGAGGCGCGCCTGGCTCTTCAAGGAAGGCGTGGTCGATACCGAGGTGCAGGGCGAAGAAGGCTCCGAGTTTACGGTGACATGGACGCCGATTCAAAAAGAGCGCTTCGCGCGACTTTGAAGAGGGGGCTCTGCCCCCGCCCTTCGGGCTCCCCCGGAGTATTTTCAGCCAAAAGAAATCACTGGCGCGGGACGAGATCCATGATGCCGACTGCCGCGGCGCGGGCGAGGGCGGGGTCGAGCGACATGGGGATATATTCGCCGCGACGCCAAAGTTCGCCAAGGTCGTCGTAATGTCGGCTGAGAGGGTGGCCCGACTGGCCGGTCGAGATGATGAAAACAGAGCTGTCGGGATCGGCGAAGTCGTAGACGCCGCGAAAGCCCGCTGCATGGACGTTCTGGAACGGGTTGGGTTCCTTGCCCGATGTGCGGCCTCGCAGGAGGGTATTGTCCCCGCCGCTGGTGGATTGGCGGATGTTGACGAACCATTTGAGGACCGGGACTTCACCAAGGGTCGGGTGATCGTGGGTGGCCTCATGCGCCGCGCCCCAGCGTAGCGATTGAAGATCCTGCCCGTAGGTATCCTTGAGCCAGATGATGGCGTCATCTAGGGCGGCTTTGGCGATTTCGGAGCAGGTCTCGTTCCGCGCAGATTGGACCACATCACACCAGACCGATGCGCCTTCGGTGTTGCGATAAACACGCTCGATGAAAAGCGGTTCGACATGGCTGAATTCATCGGCCAAGGGGCCAAGTTCGTCGTCGATCAAACGCTTCTGCAGGGCGCGGAGCCACGCGGAATAGATCAGGGGTTCCGGCAGGTGTTCGTTCATCTCGCCATTCCAGTCGGCCAGAAGCTGCAGTGCCGTTTGTCTCTCGGCCTCGAGGGTTCCGGCGGGCGCTGCCTCGCCGGTAAACCACAGATCGGCGCCGATGAGCGGAAGGAGTGATCGAGCCGTGAAGCTCACTGTATCGAGTTGGGCCTCGATAAAGCTCTCGCGGGCGTGGACCTCGCGGGACTGCATCAGGAGCCGCCAACGGTTGATCCGCTGGGTATCACCCCATTCATAGGACATATGATCGGGGAAGGGGCGGTCAATCACCTTGTTGTTTGTGTTGCCGAGGAGACCGCCTTCGGGGTCGATGAATTCGGGGTTGGTGGCGTAGGGCAGGGTGCCGATCCAGCGGTTCTGGGCGAGATATCCATAGGTGGGCAGCCGCCCCTGGCTTTGATGCCCAAGGTTGCGACGCGGGAAGGCGCCGATGGTTTTCATCGCGACGCGGTTGCGATCGGCCAGCATGAGGTTTTGCGAGGGCGCGACGAAATCCTTGGCCGCCGAAATCGCCTGATCGACGTTGTGGGCACGCATGATGCCCATTCCGGCGCTGAGCGAGGTGTCGCGCTCGGACAGGGCGGTCCAGGCGAGCGAAGTCACATGGCCCGCAGGGCGAATGGCTCCGAGATCATATTGGTCAGGCGGCAGCACGGGGCCGTTGTCGGTCCATTGCAACTTGATCGTGACGGCAGGCGCGCCCGCGACGGTGATGATGCTGTCGCGCGAACGGAAAGGGGCCCAACCATCGGGCGTGCGGTATTCGTCGGGGTTCTGGGGGTTGACCTCTTCGATATAGACATCCTGATCGTCCAGATAACTTGAGGTCAGGCCCCAGCCGAGATCGGCGCTGCGCCCGGTCAGGATCAGGGGAAGGCCGGGGATCGTCCCGCCGATGACCCCGCCGGTCGAGAGCTCGAGCCGGGTGAGATACCAGATGGACGGGGCGGTCAGGCCGAGGTGTGGGTCGTTGGCCAACAGGGTTGAACCGGTCGCCGAACGGCTGACGCCCGCAGCCCAGGCGTTGGAGGCTCCGGCCAGGGGCAATGGCTTGACCGGTGAGAGCGGGTCAAAGGGCATATGACTGTCGGCCAGATAGAGGGGAACATCGTCCACTAGATCCGCGTAGCGTGGTAGTGCGGCCGTGCCGGAGCCGGGGGCGTCGGGAAGGATGTCGGCCACGCGTTCAGGAGAAAGAAGTAGCGATGTTCTGGCGCGCAGCACTTCCGCCTCCAGATGCCCCGACAATTGAAGCGCCATGAGTTTGAGGATGGCGATCGAATCCGCCGGTTGCCATGGTGCGATTGCCTGACTGAAGATCCACATCTCGGGCGCACCCCGGCCACGGGCGCCCGAGTTCACCTCGTCGATCCAGGCGTTGACGCCCGCACTATAGGCCTTGAGCATCTCTAGCGTACGCGCGTCCTGCGCTTCGACCGAAGAGACCGCCAGATTGTAGAGATCGAAACGGCGCAGGAGGCTGTCAATCTTGACAGTACGGCTGCCGAACAGCTCTGAAAGCCGACCCTGGACTGTCCGCCGCAGCATGGTCATCTGCCAAAGGCGGTCCTGAGCGTGAGCATAACCGAGGGCGAAGAACACATCCTCATCGTTCTGGCCGAAGATATGCGGCACATCGGCATTGTCGCGGACGATCTCGACCGCGGCGGAAATGCCGGCGACCTCGTATGTGCCGGAGTAATCGGGAAGAGACCGGGAGGCGAAATAGTAGACGAGGCCAAGGGCGCCGACCAAAAGGACGACCACACCGGTCGCGATGCGGAGAAGCCAGCGGAAGAGTTGCGCCATCTTGTCTCGAACCCAAATGCCTTGTTGACGCCCCCTTTCTGGGGGTTAGGTATCGGTATCTGGTTTCACGGCAAAGCGCGAGGGGAGAACGATGGCAAAGCTGGCATTCCTGGGTCTTGGGGTCATGGGCTATCCGATGGCGGGGCATCTGGCCTCCAGGGGGCATGAGGTCACGGTCTACAACCGCACCGCGGCCAAGGCCGAGAAATGGGCCGCGCAGCATGGCGGCACATGGGCGGCCACTCCGGCTGAAGCGGCGGCTGGCGCCGATATGGTCATGGCCTGCGTTGGGAATGACGACGACCTGCGCGCCGTTTGCCTTGGCGAGAACGGTGCTTTCGCCGGGATGAAGGCAGGTGCTCTATTTGTCGATCACACCACTGTCTCGGCGGCGGTCACTCGCGAGCTCAATGCCGCGGCGAAAGAGGTCGGGGTCAGTTTTGTCGATGCGCCGGTTTCGGGCGGGCAGGCTGGCGCTGAGAACGGCCAGCTCGTGATTATGTGCGGCGGCGATCAGGCCGCCTATGATATGGCAGAGCCGGTGATGATTTCCTACGCAAAGCTCTGCAAGCGCCTTGGTGAAAGTGGAGCCGGACAGCTGACCAAGATGGTCAACCAGATCTGTATTGCGGGTCTCGTTCAGGGTCTGTCCGAAGGTCTGCACTTTGCCGAAAAAGCAGGGCTTGATGGCCGTGAGGTGATCGAAGTGATTGGCGGTGGCGCTGCCGGGAGCTGGCAGATGGTCAACCGCTACAAGACCATGCTCGACGACCACTTCGAGCACGGCTTTGCCGTCGACTGGATGCGCAAAGACCTGGGCATCTGCCTTGCGACCGCCAATGAAACGGGTGCGAGCCTGCCGGTGACCGCGCTTGTCGACCAGTTCTACAAGGACGTGCAGAAAATGGGCGGCGGTCGCTGGGACACTTCGAGCCTCTTCAAGCGCCTGCGCAAGCTCGACAGCTAGAAAAAGGGGGCTCCGCCCCCGCGCCTTTGCGGCGCTCCCCCGGAGTATTTCGGGCCAAAAGAAAAAAAGGGGCTGCGACAGACGCGGCCCCTTTCTTTTGGCGGTAAATACTCCCGGGGAGCGCGAGGGGCAGGCAGCCCCTCGCTCCTACTTCTCAGGGATCAGGCCGCGTGGGCTGAAGCGCAGCACCAGCAGGAGCGCGAGGCCCATTGTGAAGAGACGCATATGCGCGGCCGAGTCTTGCATGGCGACGCGGAACCAGTTGTCGTCGGCAAGGCCTGACGTGAGGATCTGGGTCAGCCAGAGGCCAAGCGGTTCGACCTGAACCCAAAGCCACCAGATCAGGAAGGCGCCAAGGATCGAGCCAAAGTTGTTGCCCGATCCGCCGATGATCACCATCACCCAGATGAGAAAGGTGAAACGCAAGGGTTGGTAGGCGCCGGGGGTGAGCTGGCTGTCGAGGGTCGTCATCATCGCGCCGGCGATGCCGCAGATGGCCGAGCCGAGGATGAAGATCTGCAGGTGCCGGGCCGTCACGTCCTTGCCCATCGCCTCGGCGGCGGTCTCGTTGTCGCGGATCGCCCGCATCATCCGGCCCCAGGGGCTCTTCAGAGCGCGTTCAGCGAGCCAGAGGAGCGCCAAGAGAACGAGGGTGAAAAGGACCATATAGGCAAGTTTGACGTAGATCGTGGAGCCCGTGGTCGGATCGAGGCCAAAGCTCGCGGCGCGTTCGACGAAGCTCGTGCTGTTTTGTAGGTCGATCTCGTAGGGAACCGGGCGGGGCAGTCCGATCACGTTTTTCACGCCGCGGGCGAGCCAGTCTTCGTTCTTGAGAACCGAGATGATGATCTCGGCGATGCCGAGGGTGGCGATGGCGAGGTAGTCGGAGCGCAGGCCGAGGGCCGTCTTGCCGATCACCCATGCGGCACCGGCAGCCAGAACGCCACCCAAGGGCCAGGCGAGAAGCGTGATGATGCCCCAGTCGCGGAAGCCGTCGACGCCGCCGGGGTTGATCCCGCCGATATTGCCGAAATTCGCGGGCTTGATCGCCTCGACCACGGCAACGCCACCGTCAAAGACCCAGCGGTAGAGGAAGAAGCCGCCGACGAGGATCGCGAGGGTCGAGAGCGCGCGCGCTCGGCCCTTGGGCAGGCGGCTTTGGACCAGCACGGCGGCGATCACTGTCGCGGCCCCGAGCACCAGCGCCAGAAGGATCCGCGGGCCACCGCCTGCGGTCCAGGCGCCGGGGGTGGGGGGCAGGGAGACAAGCACGGTTGCGAGGCCCCCAAGGGCGACAAAGCCCATGATGCCCACGTTGAAGAGGCCGGCATAACCCCACTGGAGATTGACCCCCAGCGCCATGATCGCCGAAATCAGCGCCATGTTGAGGATGCCGAGGGCTGTGTTCCAGCTGCCCGAAAAGATCCAGGCGCCGGTCGTGCCTTCGAGGATGAAGAGAACCGCGACGAAAGCGAAAAGAAGCGGGGTGCGCATCGACTGGCTCATACCGACTGTCCTTTGAAGAGGCCCGTGGGCTTGAAGAGAAGCACGATGATCAGGATCGCGAAGCTGACTGCGAACTTGTAATCGGTCGACATCAGCTGCACGAGCCCGTCAGGCGCGAGGCTTTCGGGGAGCCAGTAGGTCAGCACCTTCTTCCAGGCATAGGTCACTGTCACTTCCGAGAAGGCCACGACGAAACCGCCGGCAATCGCGCCCAGCGGGTTGCCGAGGCCGCCCACGACCGCCGAGGCAAAGATCGGCAGGAGCAACTGGAAATAGGTGAAGGGTTTGAAGCTCTTGTCGAGTCCATAGAGCACGCCGGCCACCGTCGCCAAACCCGCGACGATCAACCAGGTAACCATGACGACGCGCTCGGGATTGATCCCCGACAGAAGCGCCAGATCCTCGTTGTCGGAGAAAGCGCGCATGGATTTGCCGGTGCGGGTCTTGTTGAGGAACCAGAAGAGCACCGCAACGACGATCACCGCGACCACGACCGTCAGAACCTGGGTCGTGCGAAGCGCGAGGCCCTCGGCGAGGCCGGTCATTTCCTTGAAGTCACGGGCGCTGATGATGAAACGCTCACCGTCCGAGAAATTCTGATCGCCCACGCCGATGATGAAGCGGACGATGCCGTTCATGATGAACATCACACCCACCGAGACGATCACGAGGATCACCGGCGCCGCCTTCTTTCGGCGGTAGAAGCGATAAACGGCGCGGTCGGTTCCAACCAGCAAGAGGCCTGTCGCCAGAATGCCGAAGGGCAGGGCGAGAAGGGCGGTCGGCAGGGGGCCGAAGTTGATCCCCATCGACTGGAACCACCAAGTCAAAAGGATGGTGACCGTCGTGCCAAAGGCCATGGTGTCGCCATGGGCGAAGTTCGAGAAGCGCAGGATGCCATAGATCAGCGTCACGCCCAGAGCGCCAAGCGCAAGCTGGGCGCCATAGGAGGTGGCGGGAATGAGGACGAAGTTGGCGAGGACAACGAGGCCGTTCAGAAAGTCCATGGTCTCATCCTCCCAGGAAGCTGCGGCGAACTTCGGGGTCGTTCAGAAGCTCTTTGCCGGTGCCGGTATGGGCGTTGCGCCCCTGAACCAAGACATAGCCGCGATCGGCGATCTCGAGCGCTTGGCGCGCGTTCTGTTCGACCATCAGGATCGGGATGCCGGTGCGGCTCACTTCGATGATCCGGTCGAAAAGCTCGTCCATGACGATGGGCGAGACGCCCGCGGTCGGCTCGTCGAGCATCAGGAGCTTGGGCTTGGTCATCAGCGCCCGGCCCACGGCGACCTGCTGACGCTGGCCGCCCGACAATTCGCCCGCCGCCTGACGGCGCTTGTCCTTGAGGATCGGGAAAAGGTGATAAACCTGTTCCATCGTCTCGCGGATATCGTCCTTGCGGATGAAGGCGCCCATCTCGAGGTTTTCCTCAACCGTCATCGACGGGAAGATGTTGCGGACCTGCGGCACAAAGCCCATGCCTTTGATCACGCGATCCTGCGGCGACAGGGCGGTGATATCCTCGCCCGCCAGCCGGACCGCGCCGGATCGCACATTGAGCATCCCGAAGATCGCTTTCATCGCCGTCGATTTGCCGGCGCCGTTGGGGCCGACGATCACGGCGATCTCGCCGGGGTTCACCGAAATGGTGCATTCGTGCAGGATGTCGGGGCCGCGGCCATAGCCGCCCGTCACCGCATCGCCAATGAGGAAGGGTTCGGTCATGCGCCTACCTTGTCCTTATGCTTGAGGCCGGTGCCGAGGTAGGCCTCGATCACATGTTCGTTGGCCTTGATCTCGTCGAGGGTGCCTTCGGCCAGAACCTTGCCCTCGGCCATGCAGATGACCGGATCGCAAATGCGGCCGATGAAATCCATATCGTGTTCGATCACGACGAAGGTGTAGTTGCGCTCTTTGTTCAGGCGCACGATGGCATCGCCTATGGTGTTAAGAAGCGTGCGGTTCACGCCTGCGCCAACCTCGTCGAGGAAGACGATCTTGGCGTCGACCATCATCGTGCGGCCCAGTTCCAGCAGCTTCTTCTGGCCGCCCGACAAGTTACCCGCCTTTTCGTCTCGCAGGTGGTCGATGGTCAGGAAATCCAGAACCTCGTCGGCCTTGGCAGCAAGCGCCCGCTCCTCGTCGGCGATCCGTTGGCGGCCGAACCATGTATTCCACAGCTTCTCGCCCGATTGGCCTGCGGGAACCATCATCAGGTTCTCGAGCACGGTCATCGAGTGGAATTCGTGGGCGATCTGGAAGGTCCGCAAAAGGCCCTTGTGGAAAAGCTCGTGCGGCGGCAGGCCGGTGATATCTTCACCGTCCATCACCACGCGCCCCGAGGTTGGCTTGTGGACGCCGGCGATCACGTTGAAGAGGGTGGTCTTGCCTGCACCGTTGGGGCCAATGAGGCCCGTGATCGACCCAGGTGCAATTCTGAGGGTCGCTCCGTCAACGGCATGAAATCCCCCGAAATGCTTGTGGAGGTCTTCGACAACAATCATGGGTGGCCCCCCGGCTGATCATGCCCCAACGGGACATGGTGGTGTTGAAACGGCGCGGGAATGACCCCGCGCCGCTCGTTTTGCACTGTCGTGCGATTAACGGAACTTCGCAGTCACGAAGGCGCCGCCGTTGACGTCGTACTCGCGGTAGTTGCCAGCGCTTTCACCCGGTCCGATAAGCTCGACAGCGGTCGCACCGATGTAGTCGATGTCGACGCCAGCTTTCAGAAGCTCGATGGCCTTGGCCAGCTCGCCCGGAAGGATCGGTTCACCCGGCGCGTTGGCAACGTCCATGACATGGGCGGCGAAATCAGCCGAAGCCGACGAACCGGCAGCCTGCATGGCGAGCATGATCAGAGCAGCAGCGTCATAGCTCTCGGCCGAGAAGGCCGAAGTGCCGTCGAAGCCAGCTGCCGAAGCCAGGCCCTGATAAACGCCTGCACCATCGCTGTCGGTGCCCGGCAGAGCGCCGAACGAGCCGTTCAGGCCATCGCCGATGGCGGCGAGGAGGCTGTCACCATACATGCCGTCCGGCAGGTAGAAGGTGTCGAAGGCGCCCGAGTCGAGCGAGGCTTGGATGACGCCCTTGCCGCCCTGGTCGACATAGCCGGCCACGACGAGAACTTCACCGCCAGCCGAGGCCAGAGCCGCGACTTCGGCCGAGTAGTCGGCCTTGCCGTCTTCATGCGCGGCCGAGATGGTCACCGTGCCGCCCGAGGCTTCGAAAGCGGCCTGGAACGCATCGGCAAGACCCTTGCCGTAGTCGTTGTTGGTATAGGTCAGAGCGACCGACTTGATGCCGCGGTCGTTGAGGATGTCGGTGATCACGACGCCCTGACGCGCATCCGACGGAGCGGTGCGGAAGAACAGGCCGTTGTCTTCGTTGTTGTTGTGCGACAGGCCCGGCGAGGTGGCCGACGGCGAGATCATCACAACGCCGTTGGGCATGGCAACGTTCTGCAAGATGGCGCCGGTGACGCCCGAGCAGTCGCCGCCAACGATGGCGTTGATGCCGTCGCCGGTGATCAGACGCTCGGCGGTCGCCGTGGCAAGGCCAGCGTCGATGCAGCCGTCATCGCCGCGGATGCCGGTGACGGTCGCGCCGTCAAGAAGGGTACCGGCAGCGTTGACTTCGGCGATTGCAAGCTCGGCGCCCTGAGCCATGGCCGGGGTGATCGACTCGAGCGGGCCGGTGTAGCCCAGGATGATGCCGATCTTGATTTCTTCAGCCGAGGCAGCGCCGGCAAGAAGAGCAGTGGCCGCAGAGGCCAGCAGCAGTTTTTTCATTCGATAACTCCCTATCGGATAGCGGATATTTTTATCCTGAAGGCCAAACTACGCAGGCCGTGGCCAAAAGGAAAGCCAAATCCCACGGGGAAACGGCCTGTTTTTACCGCTTTTCCGGGACAAACCTTCCCGGCAGAGACAACTTGCCGAGGGATCAGATCGACAAACGCGAGGCGTGCGTGCCACGCTCTCGGTAGGGCGTCGTGTCGTAATGGGCGCGATAGCATTTCGAGAAATGCGACGGCGAGGCGAAACCACAAGCCAGCGCCACGTTGATGACGCTCATGTCAGTTTGCATCAGAAGGTTGCGGGCCTTTTGCAGGCGCAGCTCCATATAGTAGCGCTTGGGGCTGCGGCTGAGATAGCGGCGGAACAGCCGCTCGAGCTGCCGGGTCGACATCCCCACGTCATGGGCGAGGGTCGCCGGGCTGATCGGCTCTTCGATGTTCTGCTCCATCATCTGGATGACGCGGCTGAGCTTGGGGTGGCGCACGCCGATGCGGGTCGGGATCGAGAGGCGCTGTGTATCCTGATCGGTGCGGATCGAGGAATAGATCAGCTGGTCGGCAACCGCATTGGCCAGCCCTTCTCCATGTTCGTCGGCGATAAGCTTGAGCATCAGGTCGATCGAGGCGGTGCCGCCTGCGGTGGTGATCCGGTTGCCATCGACGACAAAGACCGATTTCGTCAGCTTAACGTCTTCGAATTCCTCGGCAAAGCTGTCCTGGTTTTCCCAGTGGATCGTTGCCTTCTTGCCATCAAGGAGGCCCGCTTTGGCAAGCGTATAGCCCGCGGTGCAAAGGCCACCCATCGTGACGCCCTTGCGGGCCTCGCGGCGGAGCCAGCTGACCAACTTCTTGGTGGTCGCGGCCTGCACGTCGATCCCGCCACAGACCATGACAACGTCCTCGCGGCCCAACTCGCCCAGATCCATATTCAGCTTGAATTCGGTGCCGTTCGAGCAGCGGGCCACCTCTCCGCCTTCGCCGGCAATCGCCCAGTCATAGAGCTTTTTGTTGGCCATGCGATTGGCAATGCGCAGGCTCTCAAGAGCGCAGGCGAAACAAAGCATCGTGAAATTGTCGAGAAGAACAAAGACAAAGCGCTTGGGCTTGCCCTTGGCGTCAACTTCCACGATCTGCGGCTGGATATCCATATCCTACGTCCACCCCATGAGAACGGTCGATCATCAGCAGGTTTTCAGAGCAGGTTCAAGGGAAATCAAATGCGGCAATAGATGTCGTATTACGGCTGCCTGAACGGCGTTTGTCGGTGTTTTTGCCATTGGAAGCGGCTGGGGCAGGGGGTATAAGGCCGCGTTGTTACCGCAAACCCCCTGCCAAACTGCGGGGGCGGACCAAGGAGCTGAACATGATCGAATGGCACAAATCGGATTGGCGCAAACTGCCCCGGATCCAGATGCCCGACTATCAGGACGCAGATGCCCTGCGCACGGTCGAATCGAAGCTCGCCTCCTATCCGCCGCTGGTTTTTGCCGGCGAAGCCCGACGCCTGAAATCGCATCTGGCCAAGGTCAGCCGTGGCGAGGCCTTCCTGCTGCAAGGTGGCGATTGCGCCGAGAGCTTTGCCCAGTTCAGCGCCGACCAGATTCGCGATACCTTCAAGGTCATGCTGCAAATGGCCATGGTCCTGACCTTTGGCGCCAAGGTGCCGGTGGTCAAGGTGGGCCGCATGGCCGGCCAGTTCGCCAAACCGCGCAGCGCGCCGACCGAGGTTGTGGGCGGGGTGGAGCTTCCGTCTTACCGCGGCGACATCATCAACGGGTTTGATTTCAACGCCGAGGCCCGTATTCCCGATCCGGCGCGGATGCTGCAGGCCTATACCCAGTCGGCCGCGACGCTGAACCTTCTGCGCGCCTTCTCGACCGGCGGTTTCGCCGATATCCACCGCGTTCACGCCTGGACCCTTGGGTTCACCGGTGCGCCGGAGGCCGAGAAATACCGTGCGATTTCCGATCAGATTTCCAACGCACTCGATTTCATGACCGCCGCGGGCCTGACCGGCGAGACCAACCACGAACTGGCAACGGTCGAATACTACACCAGCCACGAGGCGCTGCTTCTGGAATATGAAGAGGCGCTCTGCCGGATCGACTCGACCTCGGGCAAATGGCTGGCAGGCTCCGGTCACATGATCTGGATCGGCGACCGTACCCGTCAGCCGGATGGTGCCCATGTCGAGTTTGCACGCGGCGTGCTGAACCCCATCGGCCTCAAGTGCGGCCCGACGATGACCACCGGCCACCTCAAGGCGCTGATCAACAAGCTCAACCCCAAGAACGAGGCCGGTCGTCTGACGCTGATTGCTCGCTTCGGCGCAGGAAACGTTGGCGAACACTTGCCGCGCCTGATCCGTGCCGTGCAGGAAGAAGGGTTTAACGTGGTCTGGACGTGCGACCCAATGCACGGAAACACGATCAAGTCGTCCTCTGGCTACAAGACCCGGCCCTTCGACTCGGTCCTGCGCGAAGTGCGCGAGTTCTTCGGTGTCCATAACGCCGAGGGCACCATTCCCGGCGGTGTTCATTTCGAGATGACCGGTCAGGATGTGACCGAATGCACCGGCGGTGTTCGCGCTGTGACGGACGAGGATCTCTCGGATCGCTATCACACAGCTTGCGATCCGCGTCTGAACGCGTCGCAGTCGCTTGAGCTGGCCTTCCTTGTGGCAGAAGAGCTGTCGGCGCGCCGCAGCAAACTTGCCGCAGCCGCCGAGGCCAGCTGATCAAACGTTAGAAACGACGAGACGAAGGGCCGGGCGTGGACGCTGCGGCCCTTTTTCTTTCATTTCGTCGAAAGGCAGGGCAGGCCGTGAAACCGGAGCGAGGATCTCGCGGCGGATATATCCGTCCCGGCGGATCGCCAGCCGTCGGGCAGGGGTATGTATCACGATTGCGCCCATCAGCCTGTCAACGACACCGTTTGCGCCTTCGAGGGGCAAGAGCAACAGTCTGCCAATCTCGCGGTCTGCGTCCAGCTCGGCGGCGAGGGGTATCTCGACCAGCGCGGGCCCATTGAACACAAGTTCGACTTCGGCAACGAGCTCAGATCGGGCGCCGAGTGTAAAGAATGTCGAAAGCGGCATACCGCGCCCGTCGGCACGGATCATATCATTGAGACGCTGCCCGCAAGCCCGCATCCGCGTAACGCCTGGCGCAAGGCGCTCTGCAATGAACGCATGGGGGAGGGCGGTATCGATCTGGGAGGGATCAACCTCGCTGCGAACCGGCAAAATACGCGCGCCGCGGATCTGCCGCCAGTAGCCTTCAAGCGCGGTGATGGCTTGAGGCCGGTGGGCAGACAGAGTGCGGTCCGTTGGAAACTGGGACATGACGTTTCTCCGAAAATACCATTTGATTTTTAGGCATCTCGTTTGGTGACGCACCCGTTATGTTAACACGTGGTTAATGTCTGCAGTAGCCCCACCTGCGCTTGCCCTTGGAGGGCGATTGCCGTTAGCTGCGGCAAACGAAAAGGAAAAGCCATGATCCAGTCGATGACCGCGTTTGCCAGCCGCACTGGCGCCATGAATAGCGCAAGCTGGGCCTGGGAAATGCGCGGTGTTAATGCGCGGGGGCTGGATATGCGCCTCAGGATTGCGGAGGGGCTCGACGGGCTGGAGCAGGCAGTGCGCGCCGCTCTGAGCGCACGGTTCTCGCGTGGCAACATCAGCCTGACCCTGCGGGTGAGCCGCGATGACAGCGCCGGCGCCCTGATCCTTGATGCCGATCAGCTCGACCGGGTGCTGGCCGCGCTTGACCAGATTCAGGAACGCGCCTTCGAGAAAGGCGTGACCCTCGCTCAAGCCACCTCGGCCGATGTTCTGCAACAAAGGGGCGTCGTGGTTCAGGGCCGCACGGAGGATGACGCCGAGGCGCTCGTCGCGGCCCTGCTGGCCGATCTCGAGCCAATGCTCGACGATTTCGCCGCCATGCGCCGGGCGGAAGGGACCGCGCTCCGCTTGGTTCTTCTCGATCACCTCGACCAGATCGCCGCCCTGACCAACGCCGCCGCCAGCGCCGCCGAGGCCCGCCTCGAGGAAACCCGCGCCAACATGACTGCCGCTCTTCGCCGCGTGGTCGATGAGGCGGTCGAGGCTGATCCTGCCCGCATCGCGCAAGAGCTGGCGATCATCGCCGTCAAGCAGGACGTGACCGAAGAGATCAACCGCCTCAAGGTCCATATCGGGGCGGCCAAGGCGCTTCTTGATGATCCCAAGCCCGCGGGCCGCAAGCTCGATTTCCTCGCGCAGGAGTTCAACCGCGAGGCCAACACGCTCTGTTCCAAATCGCAGGCCGCGCCGCTCACCGCCATCGGGCTTGACCTCAAGGCGGTGATCGACCAGATGCGCGAGCAGATCCAGAACGTGGAGTAAACCATGCAGCGCCGCGGCCTTCTCATTATTCTTTCTTCGCCGTCGGGTGCGGGGAAATCGACGATGACCAAACGCCTGCGCGCCTGGGATCCCTCGATCCGCTTTTCAGTCTCCGCCACGACCCGCGCCCCGCGCCCCGGCGAAGAGGACGGCCGCGAATATTATTTCCGCTCACGCGAGGCTTTCGAGCAGATGGTCGCCACCGGCGAGATGCTCGAACACGCCGAGGTTTTCGGCAATTTCTACGGCAGCCCAAAGGGCCCTGTCGTCGCCAATATGGAAGGCGGGGTCGATACGCTCTTCGATATCGACTGGCAGGGCGGCCAGCAGATCAAGCAGGCGATGGGCGAGGATGTCGTCTCGATCTTCATCCTGCCGCCGTCGATGGCCGAGCTCGAACGCCGCCTGCGCTCGCGCGGGCAGGATAGCGACGAGGTGATCGCGGGGCGGATGTCGAAGAGCCTCGCCGAGATCAGCCATTGGGCGGAATACGATTATGTGCTGGTCAATGACGATCCAGATGCCTGCGAGGCTAAGCTCCGCGCCATCCTGACCGCCGAACGCCAGCGCCGCACGCGCCAGCCTTGGCTCAACGATTTCGTGCGCGGTCTGAGCAAGGAATATGGGGGCAAGTGATGATCTTTTCCTTTGAAGGCCACGCGCCGACGATCGACCCCGAGGCTTGGGTGGCGCATGACGCCAATATCATCGGCAAGATCACCCTGATGGCCGGAAGCTCCGTCTGGTTCTGCTCAACCTTGCGCGGCGATAACGAGCCGATCGTGGTGGGCGAGGGGACCAATATTCAGGAAAACTGTGTGATCCACACCGACATGGGCTTTCCCGTCACCATCGGCGCGGGCTGCACCATCGGCCACAAGGCGATGATCCACGGCTGCACCATTGGCGAGAATACCCTCGTCGGCATGGGCGCCACGATCCTCAACGGCGCGGTGATCGGCAAGAACTGCCTGATCGGGGCAGGGGCCCTGATCCCGGAAGGCAAGGTGATCCCCGATGGATCGCTGGTGATGGGGGTTCCGGGCAAGGTCGTGCGCGAGCTTGACGAGGCCCGGATTGAATCGCTGCGTGCCTCAGCGCGCGGCTATCAGCGCAACGCCCGCCGCTTCCGCGCGGGCCTCAAAGAGATCTGAGATGATACCTCCCAAGAGCCTCGTGCGCCGCACAGGTTGGCCCGAGAGCGCCTCCAAACCCCTCGTCACGCCGCTTCAGCCTTCGGTGGTCTATACCTCGGGCAATCCCGATGCGCTCGACGTGATCTATACGGAAAAGACCGGCTTTAGTTATGCCCGCGAGGGGCATCCGAATGCCTCGGTCTTGGCCTCGAAGATCGACTATCTCGAAGGGACGCAGGGCGGGATCATCACCGGCTCGGGGATGAGCGCGATTTCGGCGGTGCTGCTTGGCGTGCTGAAGGCGGGCGACCACGTCCTCTGCGGCGATCAGGCCTATGGCCGGACCCTGCGCCTGATGACCCAAGACCTGCCGCGCCTCGGTATCGAGACGAGCCTTGCCGATCCGACCGACGCCGCCGCGATACGCGCGGCGATGCGGCCCAACACGCGGATGATCCTTGTCGAGGTGATTTCCAACCCGACGATCCGTGTGGCCGATATGGAGGGCATCGCCCGGATCTCCAGCGAGACCGGCGTTCTTCTGGTGGTGGACAACACCTTCACCACGCCGCGCCTCTATCGCCCCTTCGAACATGGCGCCGATATCATCATCCATTCGGTGACCAAGCTGATGGCCGGCCATTCCGACGCGACCCTCGGCTATGCCGTGGCCCGCGATCCCGCGCTGATGACCGCGATCAACGACGCCAACGTGACATGGGGCCTGACGCCGAGCCCCTTCGATTGCTGGCTGGCCGAGCGTGGCCTGCACACCTTCGATCTGCGCCTCGACAAGGCCGAGCGCAACGCGGCGGCCTTGGCCGAGGCGCTGGCGGGCCATCCGGCGGTCGAGCGTGTGCTCTATCCCACGCGCCCCGATCACCCCGACCACAACCGCGCCATGAGCCTTCTTGGCGGGCGCGGCGGCAACATGATGTCGTTCATTCTCAAAGGGGGCAGGGCGGCCGCCAATGCCTTTACCAACGCCGCCCCCGAGATTGCCTTTGCGCCCACCTTGGGCGACGTGGGCACGACCCTGTCGCACCCGCCGTCATCGTCGCACCGGGGGCTGACCGTGGAAGGCCGCGCCAAGCTCGGGATTACCGAAGGGTTTTTCAGGGTGTCTGTTGGGGTTGAGGAGGAGGGCATCCTCGTTTCAGAAATGCTCCGCGCGGCCGATGCAGCTCGGGGTCAAAGTGCGACCTAGCTAAAGAATTCGGAAACTTCGATAATATCGAAATCGAGGTCGGGTGCCACCTGCGCGACTTCCCTCTTGATCAAATTCGGTGCCGGGAGCGCACTGGCAAGTGCGCGATACTGACCTTGGTATCCAGAGCGATACAATTCACCGGCGATATCGACCGCGTCGAAACCGTTGCCGATCAGGACCGACAAAATGGCAGTCGGTCGAGGCCGAGCTGCAAGGCAATCAGAGAGGCTTTCAATATCGACAAAGACAAAACCATCAATTCTGGGATCATTGTCGTCGAGGCCTTCAATAACGGTTTTTCTGCCCACAAAATAGATGGCATCGCCGTCAAGATTTTCTTTCGCTTTGCTGTTCCGATTTGACACTACTGCTTCGGCCTCCCGAACCCATCTATTTCCTTCGAACACGCTACATGCCGCATCCGCGTCTCCCATGAGAAACGCAGCAAATCTTGGACCTTTGGAAAGATCGCCCCCTGTTAAAGCACAGAATAGGCCGGAAATTGGAAATGTCCCCGTCAAAAGCGGCATTTTTTTTAGCCGGTTTCGACACGTTTCGCCCGAACCCGATCAATGCAGCCAAAGGGCCACCATTGGAGCCTAACCCTTCAATAAAATTGTGACATCGCCGAGACCGCGCCCTTGTCGCCGCTTCTCGGACCTGTAATCTTTGGGTTGATCTCAACGCAGAACTGGAAGGACGCACCATGAAACTTCTCCGCTTCGGGCCAAAAGGCAAGGAAAAGCCGGGGATGCTTGATGTCGATGGTGCGCTGCGCGATCTGTCGGCGGAGATCGATGATATCGCCGGCACCGCCCTGTCTGATACCGCTTTACAGCGTTTGCGCGAGATCGATCCCGCGCGCCTGCCCTTGGTTGAAGGGAGCCCGCGTATTGGCGCCTGTGTGGGGCAGGTCGGAAAATTCATTTGTATCGGCCTGAACTTTGACGATCACGCTGCTGAAGCCAACATGGCTATTCCCGAAGAACCGATCGTCTTTTTCAAAGCGACCTCCGCTATATGCGGCGCCAATGATCCGATCGAGATCCCCCACGGGTCAAGCAAAACGGATTGGGAGCTCGAGCTTGCTGTCGTGATCGGCAAGGAAGCGAAATATGTATCGGTCGAAGAGGCGATGTCGCATATCGCAGGCTATTGCATCGCAAACGACGTGAGCGAGCGGGATTTCCAGCTGCGGCGCTCGGGGCAATGGGTCAAGGGAAAGTCTGCCGACACCTTTGGGCCGATTGGACCGTGGCTCGTCACCCGTGATGAAATTGCCAATCCGCAAGATCTGAAAATGACGCTCGATGTCAACGGCAAGCGGTTCCAGGATGGCTCGACAAAAACCATGCACTTTAGCGTGGCCGAGGTTGTCTCGTATCTGTCCCAGTTCATGAGCCTCCAGCCGGGTGATGTGATTTCCACAGGGACACCGCCGGGGGTGGGGATGGGGCAGAAGCCCGAAGTCTACCTCAAGGCCGGAGATCAAATGGTCCTTGCAATAGAAGGGCTTGGTGAGCAGCGCTACGAAGTTGTTCAAGGCTAGCAGCCTTTCGAACCCCAAGCGTTGGTTTGTTGAATTTACTTGCGTTTAGAGCATCGGCGGGAAAGCTGATCCTATGCTGACAGTCAAAACACGCATAATCAGTATTATGTAACATAACTGCCAGTTGGGTAAGCAAAAACATGGGTGCTTGTATGCTTGATGCAGACTCTGCGGATACGGTCGAATTTCTCGCACAAATGGTATCCGCTGAGTCTGCCGAAGATCTATGGTCGCTCTTGATAGCGAAAATGGCAAGCTATGGGTTTGATCGTCTGATTTATGGGCTTACACGCAGCGCCGAAAAAGGTGGCGTCGGTCCCGAGGTGGATTGGGTGGTCCTATCGAACCACTCGCCTGAATATATCCAGCGCTTCCTAACCCAAGAAACGCTGCGCTCGGCACCGATGATGCGCTGGACCATGACGCATTTTGGCGCACAGAGTTGGCGGATCGTTCAGGATCGTGCTGTCTCAGGACAGCTTTCACCTGCGGAGCTTCGTCATCTTGAGTTTAACAGAGCGATGCAAGTTGTTGCTGGGTATACGATTTCTTTCGTTACCACCGGATCGCGGCAAAGAGCGGCAATGGCCCTGACCGCCATGCCCGGATTGGATCAGGACGACGTCGACAAGATCTGGGCCCAACACGGGCGCGATATAGAAATCATCAATAACGTAGCACATCTCAAAATCATGTCGTTGCCAAACCTTGGGTCAATCCGGCTATCTCCCCGCCAGAGACAAATCCTGGAAGCTGTTGGCGACGGAAAGTCCGCCTCGGAAATTTCCGGCCTGCTCGGCATTTCAGTCGCGATGGTTGAAAAGCATCTACGCCTCGCGCGGGCCGCTCTCGGTGTCGAAACAACAGCCCAGGCGTTGCTCAAGGCGGCATTTCTTAATCAGGTATATGTCAAAACGATCTAGATTTGACCGATCGAAAAAATCTGCTGCGAGGTCAGGTTTTCCTTACTTTCAATTTCCTTAGAATCAATCAAAAATAGGGTGTTCCGTGAGTGGTGGCCTTAGGCCTGGAACGCGGTCCCGTCGACTCCTGTTATTTCAGGTTGGGACGGGACCAACCGGGACACCGGCGTTGGGGCTGGCTTCTGATCGGTCTTAGCATCATGTAAAACGACGCCTCGATAACAGCCGGTTGCGCCGGGGCGGCATCCTGTTCTCCCAATATCGGTGCCGCCTACGGGCGCCCTGCCCCAAAGAAAATCCCGCCGGATCACTCCGGCGGGCCATTCTTTTGGTTTGACGCGAGGGATTAGCCCTTGGCGTTCATCCGGGCGACTTCGGCGGCGAAGTCGTCGGCTTCTTTTTCGATGCCTTCACCAACCTCGAGGCGGACGAAACCGGTGATGGTCACGCCGGCTTCCTTGGCGGCGGCCTCGACGGTCAGGTCGGGGTTGATCACGAAAGCCTGGCCGAGAAGGGTCGACTCGGCGACGAACTTCTTCATGCGGCCTTCGATCATCTTCTCGATGACGGCTTCGGGCTTGCCCGACTCGCGGGCGATGTCCATCTGCACGGCCTTTTCCTTGGCAACAACGGCCGGATCAAGGTCGGCTTCCGACAGCGAGGCCGGGTTGGCGGCGGCAATGTGCATGGCGACCTGACGGGCAAAGCCCTCGTTGCCACCCGAGAAACCGACGAGAACGCCGATCTTGCCCATGCCGTCCGTGGCGGCATTATGGACATAGGTCACAACGCCATCCGCGTTGATCGCGGCCATGCGGCGGACCGACATGTTCTCACCGATCACGGCAACGGCTTCGGTCACAACGGTCTCAACCGTCTTGCCGTTCATCGAAGCGGCCTTGAGCGCCTCGGTGCTGTCGACGCCAAGCGCCACAGTGGCAATACCCGACACCATCTTCTGGAAATCAGCGTTCTTGGCAACGAAGTCGGTCTCCGAGTTGACCTCGACAGCCACGCCCTTGCCGCCGTTCACGGCGACGGCCACAAGGCCCTCGGCGGCGGTGCGGCCGGATTTCTTGGCGGCCTTGGCAAGGCCCTTGGTGCGAAGCCAGTCAACGGCCGCTTCCATGTCGCCATTGGTTTCGGTGAGCGCCTTCTTGGCGTCCATCATGCCCGCGCCGGTCGACTCGCGGAGTTCTTTCACCATCGATGCGGTGATCGTCATCATGCGTCTCCTTAATAGGGGTGGCCGGACGGGCCCTGCCCGTCCGGTTTTATCTGTGCGAAGCGGCGCGGATTACTCCGCGACAGCCTCTTCGGCGATCTCTTCCATGGCGCCGAGATCGACACCGGCCTTGGCAAGCTGGGTCGACATGCCGTCGAGCGCAGCACGGGCGGCGAGATCGCAGTAGAGCGCAATGGCGCGCGCTGCGTCGTCGTTGCCGGGGATCACATAGTCAACGCCAGCCGGCGAGCAGTTGGTGTCGACAACTGCGACAACCGGGATGCCGAGCTTGTTGGCTTCGAGGATGGCGAGGTCTTCCTTGTTCACGTCGATGACGAACAGAAGATCCGGAACGCCGCCCATCTCGCGGATACCGCCAAGCGAAGCCTGAAGTTTGGCCTGCTCGCGCTCCATGCCGAGGCGCTCTTTCTTGGTGAGGCCTTCAAAGCCTTGAGCGGCGGCCTCGTCGATCGCCTTGAGGCGGTTGATCGACTGCGAAACGGTCTGCCAGTTGGTCAACGTGCCACCGAGCCAGCGGTGGTTCATGTAGAACTGGGCCGACTTTTCGGCGGCGTCGGCGATGCCCTTCTGGGCCTGACGCTTGGTGCCGACAAAGAGGATACGGCCGCCCTTGGCGACGGTATCGCGGATGACGTTGAGCGCGGCGTCAAGCATCGGCACGGTCTGGGTCAGATCGAGGATGTGGATGCCGTTGCGGCTGCCGTAGATGTATTGCTGCATCTTCGGGTTCCAGCGCTGGGTCTGGTGGCCGAAGTGAACGCCAGCCTCAAGCAGCTGACGCATGGAGAACTCGGGAAGAGCCATGTCCTATTCCTTTCCGGTTTAGCCTCGGCGGAGGATCAGGCTTTCGCCCAACCGGTGGATGGTATGGGATGTCTCCCCATAGCACCCGCCCCCGCCTGCGGGATTGAAGTAGCGGCCCTATAGACGCAAGTGATGGGGGGTGCAAGCCCCCTGCCCCTGCAATATTTCCCGTTCTTCTTGCAGGCCCCCACGCTTTGCGGCAACAAGCAGGTATGAGCCAAACACCCGACATCCTCTGTATCGGTTCCGTCCTTTGGGATGTGATCGGCCGCGCCACTGTGCATATGCAGGCCGGGGCCGATGTGCCGGGGCGGATCACCCGCCTTCCCGGAGGTGTGGCGATGAACATCGCCATGACGCTGCGCCGATTTGGCCTGACGCCCGCGATCCTCACCGCCATCGGCCGCGATGCCGAGGGCGAGGAATTGATCGCCGAAGCCGGGCGGATGGGGCTTGTGTGCGAGTTTGTCTATCGCTCCGAGGATCTGCCGACCGATGTCTATATGGCTGTCGAAGGGGCGAACGGGCTGATTGCGGCAATTGCTGACGCGCATTCTCTGGAGGCGGCAGGTGAGCGCATCCTTGCTCCGCTGGCCGATGGACGGCTCGGAAGCGCTGACGCCCCCCACTCTGGCCTCGTGGCGCTCGATGGCAACCTGACGACCGACCTTTTGCGCGAAATCGCCCGCTCGCCTCTCTTTGCCTTGGCCGATCTGCGCGTGGCTCCAGCCAGCCCCGGCAAAGCTGAACGGCTTCTCGCGTTGATGGATCACCCGACTGCAACGCTTTACGTTAACCTCGAGGAAGCCAGTCGCCTTTGTCAGGCGCATTTCACCGACTCCGCCGCCGCCGCCGCCGCAATGATCGTCCGTGGCGCGCATCGGGTGCTGGTGACGGACGGCGGCCGCCCGGCCAGTGAGGCGACAGGCGATAGCGTCATCACCCTTGAGCCGCCCAAAGTGCTTGTGACCCGCGTCACCGGCGCGGGCGATACATTCATGGCGGCTCACATCGTCGCCGAAGCGCGGGGGGCGGCCCGCGAGGAGGCGCTCTTCAAGGCGCTCGACGCCGCGGCCACCTATGTTTCCGGAGAAGTCCCCAAGTGATTGATATGATCTATTCCGACGAGGTCGCCGAGGCCCGCGCCAAGGGCGCACCGATTGTCGCGCTTGAAAGCACGATCATCACCCACGGAATGCCCTATCCGCAGAATGTCGAAACCGCGCGGCGGGTGGAAGAGACGGTGCGCCAAGGCGGTGCCACGCCTGCCACCATCGCGGTGATCGCTGGTGCGCTCCATGTGGGGCTGAATGGATCCCAGCTCGATGCACTAGGGCAGGCCAAGGACGTGATGAAGCTTTCCCGCGCCGATATGGCCGCCTGCCTTGCCTCTGGCCGCACCGGAGCCACGACCGTGGCCGCCACGATGATCGCCGCCCGGCTCGCCGGGATCGAGGTCTTTGCGACAGGCGGGATCGGCGGCGTGCACCGCGGCGCGGAGACGAGTTTCGATATCTCCGCCGACCTGCACGAACTTGCCCAGACCCCGGTCACGGTCATCGCCGCAGGGGCCAAGGCCATCCTCGACCTGCCGAAAACCCTGGAAGTTCTGGAAACCCTCGGCGTTCCGGTGATCGCCTACGGGCAAGACGACCTCCCCGCCTTTTGGTCGCGCCAATCGGGCCTCAAGGCGCCCCTGCGGATGGACAGCCCCGCCGAGATCGCCGCCGCCCACCGGATGCGCGGCGCTCTGGGCCTGCCCGGCGGCCAGTTGGTCGCCAACCCGATCCCTGCCGAGGCCGAGATCCCGTCTGATGTCCTTGCGCCGCATATCGCCAAGGCTCTATCCGAAGCCGAGGCGCAAGGGATCGCGGCCAAGGCCGTCACGCCGTTTCTGCTCCAGCGTATCTTCGAACTCACCCACGGCGCCAGCCTCGAGGCCAATATCGCGCTGGTCCTCAACAACGCGCGCCTTGGCGCAAAGATTGCCAGCGAAATGGCCAAGGCCTGAGCGCCCGCCCCTTGGAAAGCCCGAGGCGCCCGACTATTTTGCCGATGAACCCCCAAGCGAGGCCCAAGTGAACGGACCTGACCATCACGACGATCCGGCCCCCCGCCGACGCGGCGGCATCCTGACTGCGTTCCGCAACAATTTCCTCGCGGGCCTTGTGGTGATCGCGCCGATCGGCATGACCTTCTGGCTGGTCACCACCGTTCTGGGATGGGTGGACGGCGTAGTCTGGCCCTTCATCCCGCAGTCCTATCATCCGCAAGAACTCATCAACCGCTTCTTCGGGCTCGAGGGCGCAGATGCCGTGACCATCAACGTCCGCGGCGTCGGCGTCATCCTGTTCCTTGCCTTCACCGTCGTCGTCGGCTGGATCGCCAAGGGCCTCATCGGCCGCAGCTTCATCCGCTGGGGCGAGGGCCTTGTCGAGCGGATGCCGATCGTCCGCTCGGTCTATGGCGGGGTGAAGCAGATTGCCGAAACCGTGTTCTCGCAATCCGAGACCTCCTTCGACCGCGCCTGCCTGGTCGAATACCCCCGCCCCGGCCTCTGGGCGGTTGGCTTTGTCTCTACGAGCGCCAAGGGCGAAATCGCCCAGAAAGTGCCGCGTGACGATGAGGTGATGACCGTCTTCCTGCCGACAACCCCCAACCCGACCTCGGGCTTCCTCCTCTTCGTGCCCAAAGCCGACGTGATCCCGCTCGACATGAGCGTGGAAGACGCCGCCAAACTGGTGATCTCGGCCGGTCTTGTTTATCCGGCCGACAAGAAGGCCGCGAAGGCCAAGGCCGAGGCGGCGGCGAAGGCCGCGAAACAGGAATGATCCCGGCGCTCACCGGCTTCTTCACCGGCTTTTCCATCATCCTCGCCATCGGTGCACAAAACGCCTTCGTGCTGCGACAGGGGCTTTTGCGGGCCCATGTCTTCTGGCTCTGCCTTCTCTGTTCTGTCTCCGATGCGATCCTGATCGTCATCGGCGTGGCCGGTTTCGGCGCTTTCGTGGCCGCCCTGCCCTGGCTCCCCCGCGCGATGAGCCTCGCCGGTGCGGCGTTCCTCATCGTCTACGGAGCCCTCCGCTTCCGCGCCGCCCTGCACGGCGGCGAGAGCCTCAAGGCCGGCGCCTCACAGCCGACGCTCGCCAAAGTGCTTCTCGCGGGCGCCGCCTTCACCTGGCTCAACCCGCACGTCTACCTCGACACGCTCGGGATCGTTGGCGCCGTCTCGACAGGCTATCCCGAGGTGGCCGACAAGATCGCCTTCGGGATCGGCGCGGCCTTTGCCTCTTTCGTCTTCTTCTTCTCGCTCGGCTACGGCGCGCGCCTCTTGGCGCCGCTTTTGAAAAAGCCGCGCGCCTGGCAGATCATCGAGATTACCATCGGCGCGACCATGTGGGCGATCGCCCTCGGCCTGATCCACTCGGCCTAAAGCGCCGTCCAGCCGCCGTCGACGCTAATCGTCGTGCCGGTGATCTGGGCCGCGGCATCCGAGCAGAGAAACACGGTCGTCCCGCCCAGCTGTTCGACGGTGGCAAACTGCTTGGACGGCTGGCGCGTCAGCATCACCTCGCGGATCACCGTCTCGCGGTCCATCCCGTGCACCTTCATCTGGTCAGGGATCTGCGCTTCAACGAGCGGGGTGAGCACATAGCCCGGACAAATGGCATTGCAGGTGATCGCCTCTTCCGCCGTTTCCAGTGCGACAGTCTTGGTCAGACCCACGACCCCATGCTTGGCCGCGACATAGGCCGATTTGAAGGGCGAGGCGGTCAGCCCATGCGCCGAGGCGATATTCACGATCCGGCCCCAACCCGCCTTACGCATCATCGGCAGGGCAACGGCTGTGGTGTGAAACGCGGAGGACAGATTGATGGCGATGATGGCGTCCCATCTTTCGGCCGGAAACTGATCAACCGGCGCAACGTGCTGGATCCCGGCGTTGTTGACAAGGATATCGCAACGCCCTGCGGCTTCGATCAGCCCGCGCGCCTCTTCGGCTTTCGACAGATCGGCCCGAACATACCGCGCGCTCACGCCGAACTCCGCCCCAAGCGCCTCAGCCAAAGCGTGATCCTCGGGCCGGTCTGTGAAGGAGTTTAGAACCACATCCGCCCCGGCCCCGGCCAAGGCCCGCGCCACCCCGAGGCCGATCCCCGAGTTCGATCCCGTGACAACAGCCGTTTTCCCCTTGAGCGACATGATCCACCTCCTCCGCCATTTTCAGGCGCAACACTGTCATGCTGCAGATGCGAAGAAAATGAGCGATCTGGCCCAAAACGAAAAAAACGCCGGCACAAGGCCGGCGTTAAGTTATTGAGGCAGGTTTCATACAGGCAAGAAACCTATCGAGCAGTGCCCCCTTTATAAGCAATCTCCCGCGTAGGTCCAACACAAAAGTTTATGTTCAACTGCGGGAGTTTGCGGCCCGTTCCTCGAACGCAGCAAGGCACTCGAGCCATTGTCTCCAAAGTGACACCAGAGTTTTTCATGTCCTTCGCCTGCCATCTCTAGCCTTTTCAACAAGGGCCCCCACCCTATCTAGTTGGCTTGCGCTGCTTGGCCCGATCTGAGCCCGACGGCGCCGATTTGGAGGGCGGACAACCTCCGATTGCGCGGCGCATTTCCGAGAGTCGTCAGATCGCGTTCATCGTCAAAACTCCGCGCGAATCGGTACTAAAACTCCCAGAGATTGCAAAATGAGGCAGACCGCAGTACTTCCTGATGAGGCCGGACCAAACCGGCGACACGGGCAACGGAAATCGGACAGATGAAACTCAAAACGCTTCTACTTTGTCTCACGGTCGCGCTTGCGGGTTGCAACACCATCGCCGGTCTCGGCGAAGACGTGGCCGACGGCGCTCGCACCGTTCAGACCTGGTTCTGACTCCCAGCCCTTCTTTTGGCTCAAAATACTCCGGGGGAGTCCGCATAGCGGACGGGGGCAGCGCCCCCTAACCCAGCGACGTGACCCAAAGGATGGTCGCGTCTTCGGCGCTCGTCGAGATCACATTGTGCCCCATCGCCGCATCATAGTAAGCGCTGTCGCCGCGCTTCATGTCGATTGGCTCATAGAATTCGGTAAAGAGCCTTATGGTGCCCGTCAGCACATAGAGAAACTCCTCGCCATCATGGCGCACCCAGCCCTCGAACTCGTCCACCGATCGCGCCCGGATACGCGCCCGATAGGGCAGCATCTGTTTTCGGGTCAGCTGATCGGCCAGAAGCTCATGCTCATAGGTCGTGGTAATGTGCCGGCTGCCCTCTCCGGTTTTGGTCACCGCGATCCGGCCGTTCACCTGCCCCTTGCTGGGCGGAGTGAAAAGCTGCGGTACCGAAATATCAAGGCCAATGGCCAGCTTCTTCAGCGCCTCATAGGTCGGCGACATCTGACCGTTTTCGATCG
>Ga0102900_1000085_pt1 | contig 37376 bp, 27 predicted proteins | sample Colrivmeta1555C3_FD_78449 | JGI IMG/M metagenome (GOLD analysis project Ga0102900, IMG submission 78449) | Estuarine microbial communities from the Columbia River estuary - metaG 1555C-3 | ecosystem: Environmental > Aquatic > Marine > Intertidal zone > Estuary | place: USA: Columbia River...
ATTAGAGGGCACAAGGATATTGTAACCGCTACAACAAATGCGTTTCTGAATGATTTAATGACGCTTGAAATCAAGAAGAGAACACGTTATATTCAAAGTCTTTCAGCAAAAAATGTAAAAGCAGACAAACAAGATTTATTGTCGTTTTCTCAATATTGGCTTCAAAATCAAAGAGAATTTTTAAATCAATCAAGCCTTAATATTTCCTTGGCCAAATTGAAGTTTTTATTCGAAGATTTTAAAACGCAAGAGTTACATGCAATTGAAACGAATAGTCAAAAGGCTATTCAAAAGCTAATCAATAAAGCTGAAAAAACGCTTCTTTCCGGAGAGTATGATTCTACACATGAATTGGAAGACACAACGGTAGAATCGCTTAGCCACGTTGAATTATATAAAACGTTTGAGCCGATTCTTCTTAAAGAAATTCATGGACTAAAAGACCTAGTTCAAGTAATATCCTCAGACAGTATGGAGGAGTTTGAATTATTCCAAAGAGAACGAGTAGACCACATTGTCATTAATCCAAAAGAATTATGTCAACTTGTTGCAGAGTCTGATTTTTTCAATCCAATGCAGCGCTATTTCTTAGAAAGAGGAAATGTTATTGAACGTTTATTGAAAAAAGGGAAAAGTGTTTTACAGTCTTCTCAGCTTGCAATTTCAAAAGCAGATGATTCAATCGACGAAGAAACAAAAGATGTTCTTTTAAGTGCACTAAAGGAATTAAAGCATGAATTTGAACGTGATTTTGACAAATCAAAACTTCAACTGGAAGACATTGTCGGAACTGTTAATTCTAAATTGACAGTTTCTTACATCGCATCTAATTCTGAGCTAATAATAATATCCAACCAAGCAGAAAAAAGACGCAATAAGTTTTCTAAGATTTTTGAAAAACCCAAGGCTTATTTTAACGATAGATGGAATAAAATTCAATCGTATTTAAAGCTTAAGAAACAAGAAAACTCCTACAAAGAATTTATAGAAGGGGCAAAGGATATGGAAGTGAATGCGATGAATTATTCAGATTATACGTCCTATTTTAACCCAAAACTTAAAGGTCATAACCTCCCCAAGCTTTATTCACAACTTTTTGCGGGTGATCATCAAGGTAGAATTGACTTAATGACAAATAGGGATAAGGAATTGTTATTGGCTAAAGAGTTGCTAAATCGTTCTAAAATCAATGGCGGAATAATTGGTATTGTTGGACCACCGCAATCCGGAAAGTCATTTTTTGTAGAGGCTTTAGAAGAAACAATCGATAATAAAACGTATACAATTACTCCTTATGTTACCGGAAATGTTTCTGAAGCAGATTTTCTAAATAAATTACGTGTTGAAATTCCAATGCTTGGAAAAAATAAGAGTTTGACTTTCCCTCCAAACAGCACAGTTGTTCTAGAGGACATTGAAGGTTGGTTTGAACCAACAACCAATGGTTGGGCAATTATTCAAAGAGTTTGTGATATGGTTGATAATGCTGAAAATGTTCAGATCATTTTTACAACAACGGCAAGGGCATATACACAATTGCAAAAACACAAAGGGTTTAAAGGTCTGATTTCTGGGGTTGTTTTAATGTCGCCGTTTACTGCCGATCAAATTGAAAGTGTTTTACTAGATCGTCACTATTCTGGAAACATTGAACTCTATTTTGAAGATAAATTGATAGAGGATCTTAGCAGTAGGACGAAAAAACGAGTCTTCGAAAAAATAAAAGACATTACGAATGGAAACATTGGAATGGCTCTTCGTTTTTGGAGGTCTTCCATTCATTTTATTGACGATCAATACCTCCTTAAAATTCCGGAAAACTTTGCCTTTCCTAAAATTGAAAATGCATTGCAGGAGTCCTTGTTAAAACAACTTTGTATCTATCCTTACATTTCAAACGAAGGTTTGGTTCGTATTTATGGAAAAGCGGTTAACGAAGACATTTTGGAAGGAATGAAAAATCTGCAATTGGGTGGGTTTGTTGATGCCGTAGAAGGAGGATTTATATTACGTCAAAACTTGATCGGTTTTGTTGATTTTAATTTAAAAAAATAGACTAGAATGCTTCATTTGAATTTTCATGTTGTCGATATTATTGTTCTTGGTGTTTTAATGATTGTCGGGTTTTTAATCCCGTCAATTTTTAGAGTTATTTCACTTTTTCTAAGAAGTAAAACAAAAATAGCTGCGAAGAACCAAGAAGAAACGATTAAACGAATTTATTGGTTAATTGTGATTTTTGGAGGCATCTTTTTCGTTGTCAGACTTCAACCCATTGTTGGGTCTATTGTTGTTTTGCTTTCCATCGGTTTGTCTTGGTTTTACTTGGTTAATTTCGTTACTGGAATAATCATTCGTTTAAATCAAATTCCTTTGAATGGACAAGCCTTTTTTATTAATTCAAAACAATTTGAATTGGCAGAATATGGCCTGTTTCATGTCGAGTTAAAATCTGCAAACAAAGAGTATTATAAGTTTCCAAACACAAAGTTTCGAAATAAAACAATTATGCTCTCTACAAATATTAGTGGTGCAGTTCAGTTTGCTTTTAATTTTACAATTAACGCTTCAAATGAAGTAGAAACGATTAAGTCAATCAACGAAAAGGTTTTAAATCACCCGTGGATTTTATCTAAACCAAAGCATTCAATTGAAGTGTTAAAAAGAGATGAGCATGAGGTTGTTTTAGAAATAATCATTTTTGGCGATGAATTGGAGTTGTTAAAGAAAATTCCAAGTATATTGGTAGAAGGAAATAATTAATACGAACAAAATTTTGGCTGAAAATACGGCAATAGATCTTCGTGCAAACGACGCCTGGAAAAACAGGTTAAACGACCTTCAGAATTCCTACAGGGAAGGGGTTGAATTACTAGAGCTTTGTGAATCACTTAACTATTCTAAAGGCATTGCAGATAGTTGTAAACTTTTGGGATATTGCTATTGGCGTTTTTCGGATTACTCGCTTTCTCTAAGTCACTCAATTAAAGCGTTAAAAGTATACGAGGAATTAAGAGATAAAAAAGGGGAGGCAGACACGTTAAACAATATTGGAGCGGTTTACATGTTTCAAAACGATCATGAAAACCGATTAAAGGTCAATTTACGTTGCAAGGAAATAAGAAGTGAAGTAGGTGATCTTGAGGGGATTGCGCTTTCTGAAGGTAATATTGGGGAGACATACCTAGAAATGGGCGATTTTGAGAAAGCCACGGTCTGTTTTAACAATGTTTTAAATGATAAAAATTCGATACCCCAGGCAGTAGCATGGGCATACCAAAACCTTGGGGTTATTGCTGAAAAAGAGAATGATTTTGAAAGATCATTGTTTTATTACAATAAAAGTTTGGAACTAAGTGTGGAGGTGAATTACGATGTTTTGATTTCCGAATCTCAATTGTCAATTACCAATTTGTATATAAATCAAAAGAAATACAATGAAGCAATTAGTAGTGCTGAGGTGGCTTTGGAAAAATCAAGAATCAACGGCGCAAAAGAAGGGGAGAAGAAGGCACTTTATTATTTGTCACAAGCATATGAATTGATAGGAGAGTTTAAAACATCCTTGAGATACCACAAAGACTATCATAAAATTGCACATGAAATAAGCCGAGACACAGAAATTGAGCGATTAAAAACCACACAATTAAAGGTCGCGTATGATAAAATTGATGATCAGCGAAATGAATTAATTGACAGCATTCGTTACGCAGAAAGGATCCAAAGTGCTGTTTTAACCAGAGCACAAAGTCAGGAATTGGTTTGCGATTATTTTGTTTTTTATGAGCCAAAGAATATCGTTAGTGGTGATTTTTATTGGTATTTTGAAAAAAACGATTTTTACTACATGTGTGTTGGAGATTGTACTGGACATGGTGTTCCGGGAGCATTTTTAACCATGTTAGGAACAACTTTTTTGAATGAAATCATCCTTTTGTCTGACGATTTAAAACCATCCGACATTCTTGATCAATTGAGAGATCGATTAATAAAAGCATTGTCACAAAAAGGGGCTGATAGCAATCGAGACGGGATGGATATTAGCTTGATTCGGGTAAATGTAAAAACATTCGAAGCTCAATGGGCAGGAGCCTATAACCCAATTTGGATTGTTCGAAATGAAAATGAAGTAGATTTGCAATCAAATTTTGATGCTAAAAAATTAGTTGGACCTTCTTCGATGTTATTTGAATTGAAAGGGGACAAACAACCGATAGCAAATTCGGAATTATTGCAACCGTTTAAAAACAATACGTTCCAATTGATTAAAGGAGATGTGTACTACTTGTTTTCAGACGGTTATGCAGATCAATTTGGTGGCGAAAAAGGAAAGAAAATGATGACGCTTAACTTCAAAAAAGAATTACTTAAAATCAACCACTTGCCTTTTTCTGAAAAACAAGGAGCCATAGCCGAAAACTTTAAAAATTGGAAAGGAAACATGGAACAAACAGACGATGTTTGTGTTGTCGGTGTAATGGTTTAATAAAAAATTTCAGCAAGCATACATCGGGCACTTCCTCCCCCTATATATTCAATTGTTTGAATGGAGACAGCTAAAAGATGATTGTTGTGCTTTTTGAATGCAGCCAATTGTTCCTCTGTTAAACTATTATAGGCCTGTTCAGACATCACTAAAATGCTTTCATTTAATTTGTTTTTAACCTGAAGCATGTTGCCGGCGAAATGATTATAAACCTGATCATTCGTTAATGCAATAATTTCTTTACCCGAAGTTTTAATTTGATTCAAAACAGCTTCTCTATGTTCAGGAATAATGGTGTCTAGTCCGATGCTAATAAAAGTATCTCCAACGCACATCATTACGTTTGTATGATAAATGAGCTCATTTGATTTCCCCATTGCTTCAAATACAACTGGAATATATTCAATGTGTTTAGCGATAGTCGTTAGCAATGCTGGATTCGTTCTAGGAGATGTCGCAGCATAAACGACTTTGTTAGAATGATCGAAAATCATACTTCCCGTTCCTTCCAATATTTGAGGCGTTCCTCCCAATTCATAGGGCGAAAAATCGGTGATTTTGTAGTTGTATTTTTGGCGTAAAGAATCAATAATATCCATCCGTCTTTCCTTTCTTCGATTGGGAACAAACATCGGGTAAACAATTAAACTTCCATTTTGATGTGTTGATATCCAGTTGTTTGGGAAAATTGAATCGGGGGTGGATGATTCTTTAAAATCATCAAAAACAATAACATCTACACCTAAGTCGGTTAATGCATTTACATAATTATCAAACTCTTTTTTTGCGATTGCTTGAACGTCCTCAGAAACTGATTTTGGTTCGTTTTGGAAAGAATTTGAAGCAGCAGTTTCAGGATTAAAACCAAAATTACTTGGTCGAATCATGAGTACTGTTGAGGTTGTTTGATTATTAATCATTTGTCTAAAGCTATTCTATAAAACATACTTAATTTAAGCAACCAACTATCCGAAAAATCATGATTTAATTGGGTTCTTTTATCGTTCAAATATACTAAGGGCAATCCAAATCCTACTTTTTCATTGTAGGCACGATAAGAACGACCTAAGGATCGACCTAGTCCGACTTGAAAGTTGATACCATTTTTAATAGCATACTGAAAGTAGCTGTATAGATCATTTGTTGATCGTGTAATGTACCTGTCGGTTTCGTTCTGAAAAGGAGTGTTGCTATTGTAGCTTCTTATTTGCCCTTTAAAATTTAAGCCAACACGCATGTTTTTTTGAAAGGAATAATTTAAATCAGCAGCCAAAGGAAGCAAAATTTTAGCTTCAATCTTATCATTCGGACTTAAGTAATAAACTCCGAACATTGGCACTACAAACGGACCGAATAATTCACTGTTTGCATAAACGCCAAATTTATAATTTAAATGACTTGAGAGTGTATACTTGAACAAAGCAACAGCTCCAAATTGGGCGTCTTTTTCGTTCACGACTTTCAAATCAGACGAAAGTTTTGGCAATACCAAATAAGTGCCAGACCATTTTTCAGAATGCGTGATATTTACCCCCAATTTTAAGGTGAGACCTGTAAGTGTTTCTGTCTTTCGCAACGGATTAAAATTCCCTTGCGTACCCTCATAAGTAAGGCCAGTAAGAATGGTAAATCTTTCATTGACAACAATTGGAACAGTAACATCGGCATTTGTTTCAATTAAACGTGTCTCAATATTTAAGGTGTCAAACTGTGATAAAGTACCCGTCGCTATGTCTAATTTAATAAGGTCGAGGTATTCTTGGGCACTTAAATTAAACCCCACGAGAGTGAATAGTAGTAAAATCTGTAGTTTCACTTTTATCATACGATTAGAAAGGTAAGATAAAAAAATCAGAAAACTATTTTCGCCTTAACTTGTCTTCAATATGGAAGCTTAATTTTGGAAGCAATAGCATTTCAAAAATTAAGAGTTATAGAATTACTTCTTACAAAAAATCATCTTACCTCATTATAAACAGCATTTCCAGTTCTAATTTCTGAATGTCTAATTTCTCCCCCGCTTGTTCCTACTTGCTTCCCGACAAATAGTAATGCAAAAGAAAGAGCGAGTGTAATAATAAATCCGTGCTTGGCACACTTACTTGCTTTTACAGAAAGGTATAGCGTAATGATTGAAACCGCACCAAGAATTAATGAAAGTGAAAAGAATAACTCGGCATATTCCTCGTGAATATGAATTAAAGTTTCACTGATGCCATGCATTTCTTCAACCACTTCTTCGGCTTCTTCTCCCGTAAAGAATGCAAAGAGTGAAGTAACTGCGGAAAAGATGTTAATACCTAACGCCGTTTGTTTTATTTGGTCCTTTTTAAGGATAAATCCTGTCATAAGCACCAATGTGCCAATGATAACTCCAACAATAGGCAGGTGATTTGTGATAAGGTGTAAATGCGCACCGTTCATAATGATTTAGTTTAGAATGTTTGAAGTAAAAATACTCTCTAATTGACATTTATTAAAACAATTAGTCTTAAGGTTTCCTTAAATATTAACTCCAAACAGGTAGCCAACTAAAGCGCTGAGCCCCATTGCAATAGTTCCCCACAACGTAATTCTTACAATCGCCTTTACGACATTTGACCCTCCAGTTCTTGCAGCTAAAATTCCAAGTAGAATTAGAAAGAAGATGGCAAAACCGTAGAGGTAATACTCCAAACTGTTTACAGGTAAAAAAAGGGTTGTTAATGTTGGTAAAATACCCCCAACAACAAACGCAAGACCAGAAGCTAAAGCTGCTTGAAGTGGATTTGCTTGACTTATTTCATTAATCCCCAATTCATCTCTAACATGAGCGCCAAGGGCATCGTATTCGGTCAGTTCTTGAGCTACAAGTAACGCAGTTTCTTTTTTTAATCCTCGTTCTTCGTAAATTTCTGCCAATCGTTGTAGTTCAAGTTCGGGCATGTCTTCTAATTCCTTTTTCTCCCGCTCAATATCTGCATTTTCCACGTCCGTTTGAGAGCTTACCGAAACATATTCTCCTGCAGCCATTGATAAGGCACCTCCGACTAAACCTGCAATGCTAGCCAAAACAATAGGCTCACGTAAATCGGTTGCTGTTGCAACCCCAATCGCTAAACTAGAAATAGATAGTATTCCATCATTCGCGCCTAAAACCGCTGCACGTAACCAGTTACTTCGGTGTATGTAATGATTTGCTAAATAATTTTCTACTTCTTCTGCCATGCTATTCTTGAATTAAATTAAAGGCTCCATTAATGAGAAATTGATCGTCTGATTTAAAACCCCTTGAATTGAGAATTTCAATGTAATTTCCGTTGATTTGACCAGGTTTTACTTCAACTCTTTCAAATGTAATTTCATTTTTAGAACGTTCTTTTTTTAGTAAAATATAGGATTTATTTTCAATAGAAACTACAGAATTTGTTGGTAAAGCAAGTGATGAGTCACTCGATGCATAGATTTCAGCTTCGACAAACATACCCGGAGTAAGTGCAATTGCATCTTCTTCATTTATAAAATGACAATGTAATTTAATGGTGCGGTTTTCAGTGTCAATAGCTTTGTTTATGAGATAAACTTTTGCCTTGTATATTGTGTTTGAATTTTGAATTCGAAAGGTAACATCTTGGTCAATAGCAACATTGGTTAAATCTTGTTCAAAGATGTTTAATTCAACATGCATATGATCGGTGTTCATAATTGTTAGAGCAATGTCTGATGGATTTAAAAACAATCCCTTTGTCGCTAAAACAGAGGTAACGAATCCAGCAATTGGTGACTTTACTGTTATGGTTGAATTCATGTTGTATTCGGTAACACTGTTTGGGTTAATGTTCATTAATTGAAGCTTCTTTTTGAGAGATTCATATTTCGCCAATGTCATTTTATACTCCGATTCAGCTTTCAAAAAGGTTTTTTGTGAGCTTACATTATTGGTAGCTAATTCCTTTTGCCTTTCGTAATCAGATTTTAAATAACTCAATTGACTTTTAGCTTCTAAAAAATCTTGTTGCACTTGGATATAATCTGGATTTTCCAAAACAAAAAGCGTTTGTCCCTTTGCAATTTTTTGTCCTTGTAACAGTGAAATGCTTTTAACGTAACCTCCAAAATAGGCACTCACAGTTGCTTTGTTTTCTGGTGGAACATCTAGCGCTCCATTTGCTTTCACAACATTGTTGAAGGACTGTTCTGTTAAAGTTCCCAATTCCATTTTTCCCAATTCAAATTGTGCGTTTGTTACAATTAGGGTAGTCGAAGTTTCTTCGATTTCCGATTCTTGATTTTCAACTGTTTCATTACCGCCACAAGCAATCAGGAATGGTAAAGTTAAAATTGGAAGAATGTATTTTAATGTCTTCATCGCTGTTTATTTTCGGATCTTAATTAAGTATGTTATTTGCTTCAATTACCGTTAAATTGTAGAAGAATTTGTTCTGTAAGTAATTGATTTTTATTGTGTTTGCATGGTCGAGTAGTGTAATGTATTGCAAGTAATCTATCTCTCCCGATTTAAAAGATTTGTTTGCATTTAATAGTGTTTCGGTGTAAAGATTTTGGCCAAAACTTGTGTAATAATCTACTCCGCTTTTGTATGCTTTTAAATCACTATTTAACACCTCATAATTGGCTTGCAATTGTGTGGTATAATTTTGAAGTTCATTTTGTTTGATTAAAACAGCTGTTTTTGAAGCACTAATTTTTGCTTTATCTGAACCGTAAAAAAGAGGGACAGCAATTCCAGCTTGAAGGCCATAAAATCTGTTTGGAGCAGCTCCATTATTGCTCCCTTGAAAAACGCCCAGTTGCAAATCAGGTATTAAGTTTGTTTTATTCGCAGCCAATTGTTTTTCACTTAGGTTGATTGATTGGCTGAGATATTGAAGCATTGGATTATCAGTCGTATCTAAAGGCAAAAGATTCATGTTTTCGATCTGATTACTTGAAATGGTATACAGCGTATCTGATTGAATCCATTTGTTTAATGCTACAAGTGATTTTTCAAAGTTCATGCTACTTTGATACAAGGTCATTCCAACTTCTTTGGATTTAGACTGTGCTAATAACAACTCTAAATTATTGGTTTCGCCAGCATCAAATCGCCTTTGAGCGGCATCGGTAAATCGTTGATAGATACTGTCCATATAGGCATAGTTCAACATTACTTCTTTCCAATGTGATGCGGCATAATAAGCTTTTGAAATTTCTTTTTTCAGAAGCTGTTCTTCCATAAAATATTTCGATTCTGCCAATTGAGTTTCTTGCTTTAGCACCCTTTTTTGCGATGAATAAAAAGTAGGAAATTTGATTGTTTGGTTAATTCCAAAAACATTTAAAGCTTGGTTATTAGCAGCGATATTGTTTTGGTCATAACTATAATAGATCTCTGTTTTATCAATGGTATAAGCTGTTCCTTCTAACTCTTTACTCATAGCTATTTGATTTTTTGAAGACGCCAATCCTTTGTTGTTGTTTAATCCGATTGCGATTGCTTTTTCAAGCGAAACCTCAATGTTTTGAGCATTGGCAATGGAACCGAGTCCTATAAAAAACACAATAGCGGTTGTTTTGGGAATACTGATTTTTTCATGATTCACTTTTTTATTGAATAGGGCATAGAGAACCGGTAATACAACTAGTGTTAGCAAAGTAGCGGTTATTAAACCTCCTATCACAACAGTTGCTAGCGGTCTTTGAACTTCTGCCCCTGCATTTGTCGAAATCGCCATTGGTAAGAAACCTAATGCAGCAGCGGCTGCGGTCAATAAAACAGGTCTTAATCGCAATTGAGTTCCTTTGATGATTATTTTATGAATGTTCGTCATTCCTTCGTGTTTTAATTCTTTAAACTCTTCTACCAGTACAATTCCATTTAATACTGCAATTCCAAAAAGTGCAATAAAACCAACTCCAGCTGAAATGCTGAACGGCAAATCTCTCAGATATAAAAACAACACACCACCAACCGCAGATAGAGGTATTGCACTGTAAATCATTAAAGCTTCCTTAATGGATTTGAAAGCGAAATAGAGCAGGATGAAAATTAAGACCAATGCAATTGGAACAGCAATCATTAATCTACTTGTAGCGGATCTTAAGTTCTTAAATTGCCCTCCGTATTCAACTGTATACCCTTTTGGAATCGTAATTTTAGTATCTATGATGGATTGAACGTCTTTAACAACCGATTCTAAATCCCTATTTCTAACATTGATACCGATAACGATTCTTCTTTTCGTGTTGTCGCGCGAAATCTTGGCTGGACCTTTGGTATAACTGATTTTTGCAAATTCAGAAAAAGGAAGGGTGTTTCCATTTGGCAATTTTATGGATGCTGTTTCGATGTTAGCAATGTCCTTTCGGTCTTTCTCGTTATAACGGACAACCAAATCAAATTGTTTTTCACCTTCGAAAATGGTGCCCGAAGTTTTACCTGCAAATCCCATTGTTAAAACATTGTTCAAATCGGCAATGTTTACACCATATTTGGCAATTTTTTTGCGGTCATACTCAACCGTCATTTGTGGAAGTCCAGCTACCTTTTCAACAGAAATATCAGAAGCACCCTCAACATTTTGAATGGCTTTTTCAATTTTAGACGCTGTTTGGTAAAGAACATCTAAATCTTCGCCAAAAATTTTAATTGCCAAATCTGCCCTTACTCCCGTTATTAGCTCGTTAAAGCGCATTTCAATGGGTTGAGTAAATTCGTAATCAATCCCAGCAATATCTGTTAAAGCTTCTTTGAGTTTATCGGTTAATTCATCTTTAGAGTTGGCAGTAACCCATTCACTTTTAGGTTTAAGCTTAACAATAACATCGCTTTCCTCCATCGACATTGGATCAGTAGGAACCTCTGCGGCACCAATTCTTGTAACCACTTGTTCTACTTCAGGAAAAGTCATCAAAATCTTTTCAATTTGCGTTGTTGTTTCAACTGTTTTAGTGAGTGAAGTCCCTGTTTTAAGCAACGGTTGAATAACCAAATCGCCTTCATCTAGTGTTGGGACAAATTCTCCCCCCATTCGGCCAAAAAGAATAAACACAATGACTAATAAAAGTCCTGCTCCACCCAAAACAAGGGCTTTTTTTCTTAAAGCCCATAGAATAACAGGCTTGTATGCACGACCAATGAAGTTTACTAGTCGAGTTGAAATATTCTTTTTATCGGGATTTGTTGGTTTCAAAAACAGAGAGGCCATCACAGGAACATAGGTTAAACACAGTAACATGGCGCCGATTAGGGCAAAACAGAAGACCAAAGCCATGGGTTTAAACATTTTCCCTTCTACATTCACTAGGGATAGAATAGGTATGAAAACGATTATGATAATAATTTGCCCAAAAATGGCTGAACGCATCATTTTGGATGTCCCCAAAAAGGTTACTTTATCAATAAATCCTTGCTTTTCTTCCTTTGGCAATTTATTAATTGCGAGTCTTTCAGAAGTTATTTTAAACGCGATAAATTCAACAATAATAACAGCACCGTCAATAATTATCCCAAAATCGATTGCACCTAAACTCATCAGGTTTGCATCAACTCCAAAAATGTACATGAGGGTTAAAGCAAAAAACAAGCACAATGGAATTACAGAAGCAACAACAAGTCCAGATCGAAGGTTTCCTAGCAATAATACCACGACAAATATTACAATCAAACATCCGAGTATTAAGTTTTCACTTACTGTAAAAGTTGTTTTAGCGATTAATTCACTTCGTTCTAAAAATCCATTAATGCGAACACCTTCAGGCAATGAATTTTGCATTTCCTCAACTCTAACTTTTACTGCATCAATCACTTTTTTGGAATCTGCACCCTTAAGCATCATTACTTGTCCTAGCACCTTTTCACCTTCACCATTACCTGTAATTGCGCCAAAACGATTAGCAGCACCAAAAACAACATCTGCAATGTTTTTTATGTAGATGGGTTGATTCTCTCTTGTTGTAACAACAATGTTTTGAATATCCTCAATAGAGCTAGCTAATCCTTCACCTCTAATAAAATAACTTTCATTGCCTTTTTCAATATATCCTCCTCCTGCAACACTGTTGTTGGCTTCCAGGGCATCGAACACTTCGGTAATTGAGATATTCATTGCCCGTAAACGATTAGGATCAATAGCAACTTCATATTGCTTTAGGTACCCTCCCCACGTGTTTACTTCAACAACGCCCGGAATACCAGATAGTTGTCTCTTCACAATCCAATCTTGAATTGTTCTTAAATCCGTGACAGAATACTGGTCTTTAAATTCAGGATCAACATCAAGAACATATTGGTAAATTTCTCCGAGTCCGGTTGTAACGGGTCCCATGAATGGAGTTCCAAATCCTGCAGGAATTTTTTCTTCAGCACTTTTAATTTTTTCGGCAATTAATTGTCTTGGCAGGTATGTTCCGATTTCTTCATCAAAAACGATGGTTACTACCGATAAACCAAACTTAGAAACAGATCGAATTTCTTTAACGTTTGGTAAATTCGCCATTTCAAGCTCTACGGGAGTGGTCAAGAATTTTTCGACATCTTGAGTAGCTAAATTACGAGAAGTAGTAATTACCTGAACTTGATTATCTGTAATATCTGGAACGGCTCCTATTGGAATATTCATTAATGAATAAACACCTGAACCAATAATTAAACTAGTGAATAGTAAAACAATTAACTTGTTACGAATACTATAATTGATGATTCTTTCAAACATTTGATTATTGAGTTAAAATGTCAACAGTCAAATTTAAGGCTAACGGGAATTGTTAAAGAAAAACATCCCTTAAGATTGTCTTAAGATTAATTAAAAGTCACCTCTATGGTTGTTCCTTCGCCATATTTACTTGAGATATGAATTTTTCCGTTTGAAATGGCAATTGCCTTTTTCACAATGGAAAGTCCTAATCCAGCTCCTTTAATTTCCTTATGACTTAGAGCATCTGACCTAAAAAAGGGGGTGTAAATGTTTTGCAAATCAGCTTCTTTTATACCAATTCCATGGTCTTTAATAATACACGTAATGCTGTTTGAACCTCCCGTAATTAACACTTCAATTTTGCCGTTTTGGTGAGAGTATTTAATAGCGTTACTAAGCAAATTATCGAGAATTAAGTGAGAGTTAAAAGCGTTTATTGGTAGGTCTGTCTTTCCTTTTTTATCGGTAATTAATTCGATGTTTTTTTCTAAAATTGAAGGGGTCCTTTGAATTACAATTTGATCAACAACATCTTCAAGGATTGATGTTGCTCCGTCGTTGAGATTTGTTTCGGAATCAAATCGCGCTAAAATCAAAAGTTGTTCCGTCATATCGGTCATTCTATCTAACTCAGTCAGACAATAATTGATTTTATCTTTGTATTCAGCAGCCGACCTTTCTTTTCGATTCAAAACTTCTAATGTTCCTCGGATTACAGATATGGGAGTTCTAAGTTCGTGTGACGCGTCCGAAGTAAATTGTTTTTCTCTTTCTAATGCTTGTTCTAATCGATCTAACAACGAATTTATGGAACTAGATAAGTTAAATAATTCATCCTCGTTTTGCGGCAATTCAATACGTTCGTTCAAATTGTTCCGAGTAATTCTATCGGCAGTATTCGTGATTAAAACAACGGGAGAGATACTTTTACCAGCCAAAAAAGAAGAAATAAAGAATAAACCAATTAGCACCAAAGGGAAAAGAAAAAGAAGTGTATTTCTTAGGTCTTCAAGTACCATTAGAGAACCATCCAACGACATTGCTGCAATGATATACCCATTTATTTTTCCATTTTCTTCAACAGGAATTTGAACTTGACGAACCAATCTGTTATTCAAATTTGTATTTATATGATCTCCATACTTATGCTGCTTTATAAAAGGTAGTTGATTTGACTTTAAATTAGGGGATTTATCCATCACCTTTCCTGAAATATTTGTCAGTTGAATAAAGACTGGGTTAACTTGCACTTCTCGATGTTCATTCTCTTCCCATTCATCTTTATTGATAAATTTTACGCCATTTTTTGAGAAAAGAATTTCTTTGGTATGTTTGTTTGCTTCAAAAGATAAATCGTTGTCAATGTTTTGATATACAGTTTTTTGAACGATGAAATAAACAACTCCAAAAACGATAGCCACCACTAATGCGGTCGCTAAAATAAAGTGTAATGCTACACGTTTTTTAAAACTTAGGCTCATACTTCTTTCGCTATATATCCAACACCTCTAACCGTTTGTATGTAGTTATTCTTATCTGTGATGTTTAATTTCTTACGCAAAGAATTAATAAAAACATCAATTACACTCGTATTGTAATCAAAGTGAATATCCCACACTAATTCAATAATTTCTTTGCGAGTGCATACTTTTCCTTTGTTTCTAACGAGCAATTCTAACAATGCAAATTCTTTTTGAGTAAGGCTTATTTCCTTCCCTTCTACAAATACAGTTAATGTATTTAAATTCAAGGTAATTTGCCCAATAGAAAGTTCCTTAAGCTCTTGTGATTTACTTCTTAATTGAACATTTATTCTTTCCAAAAGTTCTTCAAAGTGAAACGGCTTTTTGACATAATCGTTCGCTCCCATTTTTAAGCCTAAAATGGTTTCTTGAACGGTATCTTTTGCAGTAAGAAAAATGACAGGTGTTTCTTTATACTTCTCTCGAAATTGAGTGCAAATTTCAATTCCACTTTTCACAGGAAGCATCCAATCTAAAAGAAGTAAATCATATTTTCCAGTGAGGGCTTTTTCCAAACCTTCATCGCCAGAGTTTGCAACATCAACAGTAAAAGACTCTTCTTCTAACCCTTGTTTTAGGAAATTAGCAATGCCTGTTTCATCTTCTACGATCAAAATTCTCATGGTACAAAGATTGGATTAAAAACAATTTTAAAGAAATATGTAATCTTAAATTTTGCTTAAGATGTGTATATCTGAACTATTGATTTAATAAGTCATAAAATATAATTATGACAAGAATCAAATGGTCTTAACGATAAACTTCAAGTTTTATAGAGTGGAGTGGAACTCTCCAAATTGAGAAATCCGTTCTTAATTAATCAATTTATTTTCTTGAATAAACATAAGTCATAAAAATTTGTCCAAAAGACGAATTTAAACTTATTGATTCTGGAGATTGATCAACTAGAGAAAAATCCATTTTAGTTTTTTTACCGTTCATTTCAACATCAAATACCATGTCTCCTGATTCTTCATTTAGCGTGTATGTTCCAGTCCATTTATTTGTGCTTCCATTACCGGATGGATGTGGAAAAATACGTTCAAAAGTACCGTCTTCATTTAATGTCAAAGTTGTATTGTTGAGTGTTCGTTTTTTTGAATCATTGATATAAGCTTCATCTTGTTTTGTTAAAACTTTTCCGTCAGTAACCGGAATCATGTCCGTTAGAACATAAACACCATGAATTCCTTTCTCTTCTTCGACCTCTTCAACTATTACTTCTTCAGATGAGGTGTTTTTATCTTGATTACTTGGTTTTTCAGTCGTTTCATTATTACAGCTTCCTAGAATAAACGCAACTAAAACAGCTCCAAATACAATTTCTTTTTTCATAATTTTCAATATAGTCGTTTTCAATAAGTTGAATAAAATAACTAAGTAACACTTTAGCTACGATAGAGTTTAATTCATTTACTAACCAACTCGTTTAAGTTTTTTAAATTAGAAACAAATCAATAAAATTCCAAATTAAAAGCCGTAAAACACAATGCATTAAAAAAGACCCAACACAAGTTGAGCCTTTTTGTTTTGTGACTTTAGGGATAAAGTAAAACTTTTACGCAAGAAAGGAGACTTTAAAAGTCTCCTTTCAATCTATAATTAAGCTATCATTGTTTAATCAGTCAAACACTTTCAATTAAGTTTCCTGAACTACTATTTATTCTTAAAACATATAAAACTAACCCTAGATTACTATGTGGAACCTTCAGAGAAAGGTGTTCAACTTTTTCAAGATAACTATTATAGCTTCGTTAAGATCTTCTTGTGTTAATTGAATACACATTGGTATAAGTTGTTAATGAACTCACAGTTAAACCACTAACAGACCAAGAATAACTATATTCAGCGCACCCTCCTTGAAATGAACCGAATAAAGCGGCGTAACTTAGAAGAGGTATGTAACCATAATATGCAGTTTGTTCTTCGTCTGAATCGGCAACTACTTGAGTTGGTTCTAGAGGGGGGCGTTCACATTAGCAGAACATTGCCACCCATTTCTTACAACTATACTATAAGTTTCAACGAAATAACTTGTTTCAATTATATTTTTGCAAACCTACTAGATCATATGTTCGAAAAATTACCATAACCAGCAGACATGCTTGAATTTTATGATTAGGAAGAGTTATTATTTGGACACGGTGTTTTTACTTGAAAATTTACAGAAAGTAAAAAAAGTCCAATTCTAAATATATAAATGCTTTTCATGTTAAAATTTTTTCAGGTTCGCAATTACATCACAAACTAAAACCCAAAATATCAAAATACTGATTTACAGCTGTTTATGATTTTTCTTTATTGAAATTATTCTCTAAAGGAGAATCCCTTAATCAATTTGGGACAAGAAAAAGAGTGGCTTTCTGTAAGTTATTCACTTAAAAAACAGCTAAATATTCAGCCGAAACAGCTAAATGCTAATTAAACTATGCTTACATATGTAATAATATTAATTTAAGGGTATATGGAAAAATTATCAGTAATTATTGCAGAAGATGATAAATGGTATGCTCAATTTATTAAGCATGCAATTGAATTAACAGGCGATCACGATATTAAAATAGTCGGTACAGCTAAGGAAATGCTTCAGAGTATTTCATCATCGACTGATATTGTAACATTAGATTTTAATTTACCAGATGAAAAAGGTGGAGAAGTCCTTGATAAAATCAAATCAAAAAATCACACTTTAGAAGTAATTGTTATCTCAGGTCAAGAAGACGTGCAAACCGCTATTAATCTGTTAAATAAAGGAGCATTTGATTATGTAGTAAAAAACGATGAAGCTAGAAATCGAATAGTACAAGCCTTAAGATCAATCGAGAAAAATAAAGTGTTGAAAAAACAGATTACTCATTTAGAAAATGAAGTGCGAATCAAGTATGATTTCAAAGATACAATTATCAGTAATTCCAAAAAATTTGACAAGGTGTATGAGTTGATACATAAGGCAGCCGAGTCTAATATTAATGTGTCAATTTATGGGAAAACAGGAACGGGTAAAGAATTGGTTGCAAAAGCAATTCATTATAACTCAAAAAGAGCCAAACACCCATTTATTGCAGTTAACTTAACATCCCTTTCTGATTCTCTTCTTGAAAGTGAACTTTTTGGATTTGTTAAAGGGGCTTTTACTGGAGCAACTCAAGACAGAAGGGGTAAGTTTGAAGAAGCAGGCCAGGGGACAATTTTTCTAGACGAAATTGCTGAAATAAATGAAACCGTGCAAGTTAAGTTGTTAAGGGTGTTACAAGAGCTAGAAATAAGTAAAGTCGGTTCAAATAAAATAGTATCGCTTCGATGCAGAATAATTTGTGCAACAAATAAAGATTTGGCAGAGGAAGTAAGAAAAGGAAATTTTAGGCAAGATTTATTTTATCGCTTGATGGGACTTCCAATAAATTTACCAAGACTTATTGAAAGAGATAATGATATTTTAGTTCTTTCAAAACATTTTTCTGCTGATTTTGCAAAGAAGAACAATACTAAATTATATTCATTAAGTGATCGGGCCATAACAAAGTTGAACAATTATCATTACCCAGGAAATGTTAGAGAATTAAAATCAATAATTGATTTAGCCTGTGTTTTGTCTAGTGGAGAAATGATTGATCAAGATGATATAGTTTTCAATGATTTGTCAGATGATTTTTCTGCATTTGAATTTAAAAATCAAACGCTAAAGCAACATAACAAAAGTCTCATTGAAGGCATGCTAAACAAACACAACAATAATGTTAGGCTTGTTGCTGAAAAACTAGGTATAGGCAAATCAACAATTTACAGAATAATAAAATAGACATGAAAGGGATAATTTTTACAGAGTTTCTTGAAATGGTAGAAAAAGATTACGGTTTTGAGGTTTTAAATAGACTTATTGATAATTCAAACTTACCTTCTTCTGGCGTTTATTCCGGAGTTGGAACATATGATTACAAAGAATTTACTTCATTATTGCTTGGCCTTTCAGAGGTGTTGGATTTGGATCCTAATCGATTATTAAAAAAATTTGGATATCATGTATTTGAAACTTTCCGAAGTAATTACAGCGTTTTTTTTGAAAACGTTAACCATCCATTTCAGCTGTTAGAGCAAGTAGACTCGCACGTGCACAAAGAAGTTTTAAAGCTTTATCCAGATGCTCAATTACCAAAATTCAATACGGTGAGAAGGGCGGAAAATAAAATGGATATGTTATATGATTCAACAAGAAGAATGGAGTATTTTGCTCTAGGTTTAATTGAGGCAAGCTTAAGTCATTTTAAAAAGGAATTTTCTATAGAAATGACTGAGGAGATCGACGGGAAAGTGCTCTTTAAAATTGAATTAAAATGAAAGAAAATGCTGCCGAAATATTAAAGACATTAATGAGAGAGAGACTGGCGAGAAAGGAGTCAGAACGGATCTTAGAATTAAAAAGTCTCGAAATATATGAGCAGAAATTAGAGATTGATTTACTGCGGAAGAAACTAGATTTAGAAATAAATCGAAAATATTTACAAATCAATAAAACTCAGAGTATACAACAAGAGGTTTTTGAAGCACATCCGTTTTCAATTTTGATTTATTCCATAGAAACATTAAGGATTTTAAATGTTAATCAAACAGCGGTATTAAATTATGGCTATAGTAAGGAAGAGTTTAGTCAAATGGACATAACCAATCTACACGATCCAAAAGATAGGTTAATGATTACTAAACACATCGAATTAGTCAAGAAAGGTACTAGTAAAGTAAAAAAGTGGTCTCATATAAAAAAAAACGGCGATGTTGCAATTGTTAAGATAACCGGCGTTACAATTGAGTTTGAAAATGAACCTGCTAGAATTGTTGTAGTCGAAGACATAACTGAACTTATTGAACTGGAAAAGAAGAACGAAAACCATGAAAAAAGGTATATCTCCTTAATTGATAAATCAAGTGATTTAATATTTGGAATGCAGCCTGATGGTTTATTTCTCTTTGCAAATGATATGACGTGTCAGTTAACAGGATATACCGAAACAGATCTTCTAAAGAAAAATTTTAGTGAATTAATTCGTCCAGATTATCAAAGGCGAGTTGTGAATTTTTACAAATTTCAACTTGAAAGTAAGACAGAGACGACATATACTGAGTTTCCAATTGTTTCGAGGGAAGGAGAAGAAATCTGGTTGGGTCAAAGTGTAAATATATCTAAAAATAAAGATGAAAAATTTGAGATTTCCGCTATAGCAAGAGTTATAACAGAAAAAAAGGCGTTTGAAAAAGCTTTACTCCGTAGTGAAGATAAATTCCGTTCTATTATTGAAAATATGGAGTTGGGATTATTAGAAACAAATCGAGATGGTGTTATAGTTAAAGCGTATAAAAGTTTTTGCAAAATTGTTGGGTATGAAGCAGAAGAATTAGAAGGAACAAACGGGAGGGTTCTTTTGGATGACATTGGATTAAAAGTCATGACTGAGCAACGATTGAATAGAGTTAAGGGAGAAACTGGTGTTTATGAAATCCAGCTTGTTTGTAAGGGTGGATTTCGTAAATGGGTGATGGTCAGTGGTGCTCCTTTTTATGATCAGAACAACAGGGTTATGGGTTCTATTGGTATCCATCTTGATATCACAGAAAGAAAAAATATTGAAGATAAATTAACGGAAGCTAAAAATATTGCTGAAAGTTCCTTGAAAGCCAAGGATCTCTTTTTAGCAAATATAAGTCACGAAATCAGAACACCTTTAAATGCGATTATTGGTCTTTCGGAAGTTTTAGCGAAAAGTCAGCTAGAACTCAGTCAAAACAAAATGATTAATGAAGTTTCCATTGCTTCAAGAAACCTGCTTGGATTGATTGATGACCTACTTCTCTTATCAAAAGTAGCCTCAAAACATGTTCAATTAGATCCAGGAATTCATTCAATTAAAAAAGTATTGCAAGATACAGCTATGATGTTTTCCAATGGTGCAAAGGAAAAAGGCATTGACTTTGAATTTCAAATAGACATTGATGAAGATGTTTTTCACGAGTTTGACAAACTAAGATTCATTCAGATCATACAAAACTTATTGTCGAATGCGATTAAATTTACATCAAATGGATTTGTAAAATTAAGGGCGAGTACGACTAATGAAAAGAATGAAATTAAAATTGTAATTGAGGATTCGGGAATTGGTATTCCAGAAAATGAACTTGATAAAATCTTTCAAGGCTTTATTCAAGGGAGTAATAATGACCCAAATCTTTTTGGTGGCACAGGTTTAGGCTTGTCAATTGTAAAAAGTATAGTTCAGGCAATGGATGGAACAGTAAAAGCACACAACCTCAAAAATGGCACTTGTTTTACTTTGAATTTTTCTTTTCCGATAAAGGAACAGCCTTGTGAAAATATAAACTCTGAATCTAGTACCTACGATATAGATGATCTGAAGGGAATCCGTGTGTTAGTTGCCGAAGATAATGCTGTTAATCAATTGGTTATAAGTGAGATATTAACTAAATGGGAGGTTGATTATGTGATAGTTAAAAATGGTTTAGAAGCTGTTGAATTAATAAGACACAAGTTTTTTGACGTCGTTTTAATGGATATTAGAATGCCCATAATGAATGGTGTCGATGCAGCAATAGCCATTAGAAATGATCAACAAAATTATAAGGTTAGGATCATTGCATTAACTGCAAACAATCCAAAAGAAGGGGATGATACGTATTGGGAAGCAGGAATTAATAATCTTTTAATTAAACCGTTTATCCAAAATGACCTGTTAACCATACTAGTCGAAAATTACAAGACAAAACTCGAAAGCTTAAAAAACAGAATTTTATCATTTACACAAAATGATTTTAAATTCGCCAATACTTTGCGAATTATTTTCATCGAGGATACCGAGAAAAGAATCTCTGTTTTAAAAAAGGCAGCGATTGAAGGAAATTTGCAATTAATTAGCGATGTTGCTCATAACATGAAGCCATCTTTACAGCAATTAGCAAGCATTAAAATCCAAGAATTAAATTTTCAATTGGAAAATATTGAATTCAGTGAAGATGTTATCAGTGATAAAATTGATACACTTGAATTACATTTAAAGATTCTTATTGAAGACTTAAAAGAGTTGTCATTTTAAGACCATAACCCCCAAAATGGGACAACTCTACAAATGGAGTCTTCGGAAAACCAATTATAGCATAAATCAAGTAAATTGGAATAAATTTTGGCATCTATTTTCCAAATTAAAAGCTATGAAAAATATTATCAAAATATTTATTCTTGACGACGATCGATATTATGGTCATTTTCTCAAGAATTCATTGAAAAATGACAAATATGACATCAGATATTTTCAGAATGAAAATGAATGTCTTAATTGTTTGACTGAGAACCCAGACATATTAATTCTAGATCATATACTAGAATACACAACTGGCTTAGAGGTTTTGGACGAAGTTCAACGTCAAAGTCAAAGAAAGATAAACGTAATTTACTTGTCAGCTCAAGAGCATGTGCATATTGCCATAAAGGCAATGGCTGAAGGTGCAATCACATACATCGAAAAAACTGGTAATGCAACTGAAACTATTAATCAAGCAATAGAGAACATAATAAAACTCACCAAAAATTTTACTGTCAATCTAAAATTGCAAGAGTTTCGTAAACAACATCTTTAAACATGTGACTTTTTCGGCTTAATTTTTACAGACAATTTTCAAATTAATAATAAAGAAAGGTTAAAATTATTGCCATTAAAGAAGATAAATCAAATTAATTATCTTCTATGTAAATACTTCTAAAAATGAAATTGTTACACAGAAATTGATTGTTAAATAGAATTATAAAAATTCTCTTATGAAAGATTTAAATATACATGTAATTGGTGAACAAAAAGCTTTTAAAGTATTTCTCTCTCTGAAGAAAAAATATAAAAACAAGCTTTTTTTTCACAAAGAAAGCGAAGTATACAGATCAAATTTGACGCTATTTAAAGCTCCTTCTATTTTTATAATTGAAGAGTCATCTGAGTCTATGAAAATAATTACTCTATTAGAAAATATTATTGGATGTCATATTATATATCTATCCAACAGGAAAGGGTTTGGACATATCTTTAGTTTAATAAAAAAAGGAGTTAATGATTATATTTTTAAAGATTCGTACTTGTATTACTCTGTGCATCAGTCAATAACAAAACTTAGAAAACGTGAACTCAAAAAAGACGTTTTTTTGGATTCATGTAATTTAAAAACATTACACCCAGTGAAATATAAGTTGCTAAACTTAGTTTACCCCTTCGTTTCTTATTCACATAATCAATCGCACTTACAATAAATAAAATTTTAGCTGAGAGAAAAATTCATCTGTCAACAATTCAAACTTACAGCCAACCTCGTTGAATATCAGGAGCACAAAAAAACCCAGAAACCCTATGGAATCTGGGTGTTTGTGACCCCGGCAGGATTTTTTCAAGATCCTAGTTTATTGGGATCAATCCAAGCATAAAATCCTGCTTTACTATGTAAAGTTGTGTTTTTTATTTTCATCTTCATGAAAGTGAACTTTCCTTTGTTGTAAATAAAAAATCCCAGTCACTTTGTGACCAGGATTTGTTTTTGTGACCCCGGCAGGATTCTAACCTGCGACCGCTGGAGCCGAAATCCAGTGCTCTATACAGCTGAGCTACGGAGCCGAAATTTACTTGTCAATGACCTCTTTTTGAAGCTGCAAATTGACAAGCGAATCCAAAGGTACAAATTCAATTTACCTCTACAACATTTAAGACTAATTTTACTTATTGCTGCTAGGATTCCTGTTTCGTCCGAAATATATTTTCCTTAATTTATCAAAGAGGTTTAATTTTATCTTTTTAATACGATAAATTATCATGTTTAAATTCAGTCTTATTCTTTTTTTGCAATTGATGTTTAGTCTTGTTGTATTCGCACAACAAACAGATCGCGACATCAATGAAGAAAACATCTCGTTTTATACTGAAAAGTATGATGCTTGTTCTTCAATCGAGGAAATGGAAGCATTGAGAGTGGAAACGACAAAATTAAGTTTACTGAATGATATCGCTTACGCTAAAGCAATCATAAGACGCGGAGAAGGTAAAAAAGCCTTGATAATTTTAGCTGATTTGAGTAGTCAAGCTTTAAGCTCGTCAAACTATGTCAAAGGCGAATATTACGGTGCCATGGGAAGTTTGAGTTATTCTTCCGAAAATCCAGAAGAAGCTATTAAATACTATAAAAAAAGTATTTTTTATCTAAGAAAAACAGCGAATAAGGGTGATTTACAATCAAAATATACAAGTCTTGGTATGACTTATACTGCATTAAAAAAATACGATGATGCTAATTATTTTTATAAAAAGGCAATTGGATTGAAAGCGCATGGAAGCATAAAAAACAATTTGTACTTGGAGTTAAATATGGCATTAACTAAAAGCTCAATGGGGATACTTGCAGAAGCGAAAGCCCATTTTATGGAGGCGCTAATATTGTTTAAAAATGCGCCTGATAAATATGCGGAGATAAGAACGATTGGAAATCTAGGGGACATTTATGTAAAACAAGATTCACTAAAAATTGCAGAAGAATACTATCTCAAAGGGCTTAAAATGGCTCAGGAAAACGGGTTTGAATTGGGGAGGGTTCGTTTTCACAACAGTCTTGCAACATTGTATAAAAACTGGAATAATTTAGCTTTAGCTTACAAGCATCAAGTTGCTTATGATAGCTTAAGAAATGAGTTGGATTTAAGTAATATCGCTAAAGAAACAGCTGAATTAGAGAAGCAATATGAATTAAGCATCACCAAAATTGAACTAAAAACCCAAAAGGAACGTACGCTTATAATTACTGCTTTTTCAATTTTATTATTCTGTTTGGTTTGGTTTCTATTCTATCAATGGAAGGTTTTGAAGCGAAAAAACAGCGTGTTAATTAGAAATGCAGCGAAATTAAATTTAGCACCTAAAGAAGAAAAACTGTTAAAGTCTGAGCAGTTAAAAATTATAGAATCACTTGAAAAATTGATAATTACAGATCAGTACTATCAAAATGAAAATATCACGCTCGATCGTGTTGCTAAGAAGCTAAATACAAATAGAACGTATCTTTCTGAAGCAGTTAATGAATCGTATTCCATTGGTTTTAGTAAATGGTTAAATCAGATACGAATCAAAGAATCAATCAAATTATTGTCACACCCCGAAAATGATAAATATTCCATCGAAGGGATTTCAAAAATGGTTGGTTTTTCTTCCATTTCGGCGTTTAATTTAAATTTTAAATCGATTACAGGGTTGGCACCTTCTTACTATCGAAAGAATAGGTTAAACCCAAGTAAATCAGCCTAATAAAACCCCTATTTAGATTGCCAAATTGATAAATCTGGCCTATTATTGGTCTTTGGGAGGTGTTTTTACACGTAGTTTTGAATCAAAGTTCTGGTTAGTGAACCGAGCATTAATTTTAATTAAAAAATTCAAACTATGAAATTTAGAAAGCTGTTTCTCCTTTTGATAATTGCAACAAGTTTTAAAAGTATCGGTCAGTCTTGTTATGAGGTTGTTGGATATTATCCTAGCTGGCAATGGTACGATCGAAATAAATTGGTTAATCCTCAAACAATAGATTATTCGAAGTATACGATTCTTAACTATGCCTTTTTAAAACCTGAAGTAGATGGATCGATAAGCCTATTCGATTCTTGGGCAGATGAAAATTTACTTTTAGGTCAAAATGACTGGGTAAACGGTGGTTATGTGCCAAATACTTCGTTGATTTCAAATGCTCATATGAATGGTGTAAAAGTATTACCATCAATAGGTGGATGGACCTTGTCTAATAATTTTCCTGGTATTGCTGCAGACCCTACAAAAAGAGCAACTTTCGCTCAGGCTTGTGTCGACTTAATTCAAACTTACGGTTTTGATGGTATTGATTTAGATTGGGAATATCCTGGTTTTGCTGATCATGGAGGAACTCCTCAAGATTTTCAAAATTTTGCATTGTTACTACAAGCGGTCCGAACTGCAATTGACAATTATGGTTCATCTATTGGAAAACCAATGTTATTAACTGCTGCTGTTGGTGCAGCAGCTGATAAAATGGACGATGTCGATTGGGCAAATGTTGAACTTTTGTTAGATATTATCAATTTGATGAGTTATGATTTTTTTGGTACATGGGATTCTGAAACAAACCACAACTCTCCTCTTTTTGCTCCTTCTTCTGGTGATCAATCTTTCAATGTTGCTGCTTCTGTTGAACGTTTGATAAATGTTTATGGAGTAAATCCAGATAAAATTACTGCAGGCATTGCTTTTTATGGTCGGTCAACCAAAACAGTGTCAACTCCTGGTTTACATGTGCCAATTACAGGTCTAGCGGATAACATTACTTTCGCTGCTGATGAAGGCACACCTTTGTATTACAATTTATTACAAAGTTTGAATTTGTTTACAGAGAATTGGGACTCATCTGCCGAAGTGCCATATTTAACAGGAAATAATGGATTAAATACGTTTGTTTCGTATGATAATGAAGCTTCAATTGCGCTTAAAGCTCAATATATTGTTGAGCAAAGCTTGAGGGGTGCAATTGTATGGGAAATTACGGGAGATTATATTGAAACCTTTCCAGGCTCAGGAGTAATAGCAGAAACGCCGTTGATTGATGAATTAAATGATGTTTTATGCAACTACACACCAAACGGGTCGAGTGCGGGCATAGAAGAAGAGCTGATAAGAGACTTGCTTATTTATCCTAATCCAACCTCTGGCATTGTAAAAATAAAAGCGGAGGATGGTGCACAAGGAAAAATAATCATCTCTAATTTAGTAGGTGAATGTATTAAGTCATTTGAAGTGAATTCGTCAGAATTTTCAATCGATCTTAATAGTTTTCCAGCAGGGAGCTATGTTGTTACATTTAACACGATAAATGGGGAATCAACATCAAGGCTAGTTCAGAAGTATTAATTTATGATCAAAACATGTAGAGCTATAAATAAATGGCTCTACATGTATAAAATGAATCAAGAATCGGCTTATTTTCTTGCCATTGCAATTAATTCAAATAAATTTGATGTTAATTCGTTTAAAGCATAGAATATAAAAATGATGCGATTAATAATATTTTTTCTTTTCCTTTCTTTTGGATCAATTGGACAAATAGGCACCGGGCAATGGCGACTTCATATTCCTGCAAAAAACGCAATAGATGTTGTCGCTTTTTCAGACCGTGTTTATGGTGCTTATCAAAATGGGGTTACAGAATATAACTATAGCTCAAATGAATTGAGTATTTGGGACGCTGTCACGGGCTTAAATGATATAACGGTGTCGTGTTTAGGTCATTCTAGTGCAACAAATGCTGTTTTTATTGGTTATGAAAATGGAAATATTGATAAAATTAAAGACAATACAGTTACAAATATTCCAGCGATAAAACTAGCTCAAATACAAGGTTCCAAGGTGATTCATGAAATAGTTGAATACAATGGTTATATGTACTTTGCTACTGGATTTGCTATTGTAAAAATCGATCCAATTAAAAACGAGGTTAAAGACACTTATTATCCAACAAACGGCAATGAGTCGATTTTAGACTTGGCTTTCATGGGTGATAGTATTTTTGCTTTAACTTCGGATAGGTTATACAAAGGTAATTTGAATAACATCGCCTTGGCTGATCCAACTCAATGGGCAGTTGACGCTCGTGTCCCAATTCTTGCGGCAAATAGTTATTCTGAATTGGAGGAAATCAACAATGAATTATTCTTTGTTTTAAAAGTGGATGGGTATGGACTGGACACCTTATATAAATTGACTACAAATTCGTATGAATCAACAATTTCAGAAACTTTTGAAATGGAAATTGAAGCGTTGGAAAATGTCAATGATAAAATTTCAGTTTGTTTTTATGATGGTATTTTGTTTTATAACCAAGACTATTCTCGGTTTGGCGGGTTAACAGGATATTCTAGCGCACGTCCGTTGGCAGTTGATTTTGCAGACGATTTATATTGGGTGGCTGATGGTCAAAATGGATTGATGAAATTTACGAATTCAACGAATTATCAAAAAGTTGAAATTTCAGGACCACCTAAAAATTCTTATTATGCAATGGATTGGGCTAATGATAAGTTAGCAGTTGCTGGCGGTGGGTTATCTTCTGTTTTTACAACATTTAATTCTTCTGGGGTTTATTTGTTTGAAAATGAATCCTGGCAGTTGAAAGACATGGGTAACATGAGTCTATGGACTGAAAAACCAATCTGGGACATTATATCTGTAGCAATCAACCCAAACGATAAAGATCAGATTGCAGTTGGAAGTTATTCTGAAATTCCACTTTCTATTTTTGACGCTTCAGGGCAAGTGGTTGATACGCTAACACCTTATAATTCAAATTTAGAAAATACATCTTTAAGTAATGGTTGGTCAATTGTTTCTGGTTTGGAATATGATGAATCTGGAAATTTATGGGTAATTAACGGCTATACAAATCAGCCACTAAAAGTTTATACAAGTAACAAGCAGTGGGTAAATTATGACTTGGGGATTGCTTCTAAGAATAAATTTGTTCGAGAATTGGTGATAGATTATAATAAACATAAATGGTTTGCTGTTAAGGACAATGGACTTTTTGGCTTTAATGATAATGGAACGATAGAAAATACAAGCGACGATACGTACATAAATTTAAATACAGGTTCAGCAACTGGAGCATTGCCATCTAATGAGGTTACAGCCATTGCTGTTGATTTTGATAACGAAATTTGGATAGGAACAGATAATGGTTTTGCTGTCTTATATAATTCAGAATCTGCTGTGACAGGTGCATCTAATAATATTAACGCCCAAAGAATTAAACTTGAGTTTGAAGGGAATGTTGAGTATGTTTTGGGTGCTACAAATATTACGGATATTGTTGTGGACGGAGCAAATAGAAAGTGGTTTGGTACCGCTAATTCAGGTATAATATTGCTTTCTCCAGATGGGTTAGAAATTATAGAACACCATACCATCGACAACTCTCCACTTATATCTAATGCAATTTTGGACCTGGAACTTGACCAAAATACCGGCGAATTATTCATTATTACAGATCAAGGATTAATTTCATATAGAACTGATGCTACATACGAGGACTCAGAGTATGAAAATGTTCAAGTTTTTCCAAATCCAGCGAGACCTGAATTTGATGGGCCGATTACTATACAAGGAATTCGCTATAATTCGGATGTTAAAATAACGGATATTTCAGGGCGCCTAGTCTATAAAACGTCATCAAATGGAGGAACAGCAACGTGGAACGGGAGGTCTTTAAATGGGGATAAGGTAGCCACCGGTGTTTATCTTATTTGGACTGCTGCAAATGAAGGAAAGGGAAGAAAAGTAGGAAAGGTTCTTATCGTCAATGATTAGCCAATGAAGTTAGTCGATGAAGCAATTTTTTTATTTCGAACAAATTACTCTGATACAAGTTTAATAGCAACCTATTATACAAAAGAACATGGCTTGCAGAAGTTTATGTTTAAAGGAGGGAAGAAAAAAAGTGCAGTATTATTCCCTTTATCAATAGCTGAAATCACTTTTTACGGAAGGCATGAAAGTAGTTTAAAAAATATCACCAATGCTGTTCCTGCACTACCTCTTTCTTTCCAATTTGATCCAGTTCGTTCGATGGTTGCCTTTTTTATTGCAGAAGTTGTTCGAAAGTGTATGATTGAAAGTGATAAGGATTTAAGTTTGTTCGAGTTTTTGAAAAATCAAATTTCAAAATTGGATGTAACAGAAAACCTAATAGTTTTCCCAATTGAATTCATGCTTTTTTTTGCAAACCAAATAGGTATCATGCCCTTTATTGAAACAGGAAATCAAACAGAATTTCAATTTTCGGAAGGAAAAATCACGCTTGGAAACACCATCAAAGAAGACGATAAAGGAATTGAATTACTTACCGAAATTATTCAAAACAAAACAATTAATATCGGAGATTATTCAAAACATGCACGCCAAAACGCACTAGAATTAATGATAAAACATTACGAATACCATGTTCCCAAGATTGGGGAATTTGAAACGTATGCGATTGTAAAAGAAGTATTGGCTTAATTATTTTCTAGCCTCTTTAATAAAAACCCTTGTCAAGTTAATACTCTCCATAGGATTTGCCTCAAAGTCTCTAACTCTTGCGTTTAGCATTACAATGTGGTCATTTGTTAAAATCGGCATTACGGCTGCTTCATCTATTACAATTTGATCACATTTAGCTAATAATAGAGCTCTTTTATCTGAATCAGACTCACTTAATGCCTGCTCATAAATTTGATCAAAAGTTGCATTATGAAAGTTAAATGAATTCATTGAACTAGAGTTATGCTTCACGCGTCCAGTGTAAAACAAAGCAAGGAAATTTTCAGCATCCGGATAATCCGCAATCCAACCTGATCTCCAAATTTTAGCTTTGCCAGATGCAATTGCGTTTTCTCTTTCTGCCAATGAACAAAGCTTGATGTTTAATGTTACGTTCAAATTAGCTTTTAACTGAGATGCAACAGCCTTACAAAACTTATGTACAGCAGATCCTTCTAAAGCATTAACATAAAAATCTAAAGCTGGAAAGTCAGCACCATTTGCATGTCCCGCTTCCTTCATTAAACTTTGCGCTTTTTGAACATTGTATGTATGCCCCTTAACTGACTCATTTGGATAATTATTCATTGTTGGAACAAAACCATTTGTGGCAGCCCAACCTTCACCTTCTAACCATTCATCAACAATTACATTTCTATCAATAGCAAGATTGAATGCTTTTCTAACACGAGCATCCTTAAATTCATCACTCTCACATGCCATACCAATGTACATAACACTTAGAGAAGATTCAGAGTCGACTTTGTGTTTAACATTTTTTCCATCCTGAGCATCTTGAAGAGACCCAAGTATGTGCTCAATTTCCTCAACAGGCAATTGAAGTACCATGTCGATTTGTTCTTTTCTAAAAGCTAATAATTCACTTTTTTTATCCTTAGAGTATGTAAGTGTAATTTTTCCTAAAAATGGCAATTGGTTACCGAACTCATCTTTTTGCCAATAATTTGGGTTACGAATTAATTCTATTTTGTCATTTTCAAATGTTGCTAACTGGAAAGGTCCAGAACCAACAGGGTGTTTTTCTATGTCATCACCATATTTATCGAATGCTTCTCTAGGAGAAACACCAAGACTTCCATGAGTAAGGATTGATTCAAACCCAGCAAATGAATTAACCAATGTTATTTCTATTGTGTAATCATCAATAATTTTTACACCAGAAACTCCTGATTTTGGTAAAGAAGTTGTTGATTTTTCAAAAAATTCTTTCGCACCCTTAATTTTATTTATCAGCAAATAAGAAATTTGATTCTTTTTTAAACCAGAACATGCGATGTCAAGTGTGAACTTCACATCTTCAGCATTTAATTCATGTCCTTCTTCAGAGAAACAATCGTCGTTGTGGAATTTAATTCCTTTTCGAATCTTAAGCGTATACACTTTCGCGTCATCACTAACTGTCCAGCTTTCAGCAACTCCCGGACTAACATCAAAAGTTTTTGGGTTGATTGTTAAAATTGGCTCAAAAATTTGAGAGATAATTCTATTTGAGTATAAATCAGTGTTATAAGTAGGGAAAAGTGTTTTAATTTTTTCAGATGACATGAATTTAAATTCACCGCCGTATTTTTTACCACCCTTAGCAACTAAATCTTCAACATTTTGTTCAGAACCTGAACATGAAGAGATTAGAAGAGCAGCTAAAGCAAATACTGAAATAAGAAGAACACGCATAGATTTGATTTTATAGTAAAGCAAAGATAAAAAAAACATCAATAAATAGCAGATTTAATATCCTACTTTGTTTCTAACCCGTTTAAGAACAGAATTTGCAATCGATTTTGCCTTGATAGCACCTATTTTTAGGGCATCTTCTATTTCTTGTGGGTGTTCCATTAAATGGTTGTATCGTTGGCGTTCCTTGGAATATTTTTCAACAATCAGTTCAAAAAGTGCTTGTTTAGCATGACCGTAACCATATCCTCCATTAATGTAGTTTGAACGCATTGTTTCAATTTGATCTTTCGCTGCTAACAAAGAATACAATGCAAAAGCATTACATGAGTCGGGATCTTTCGGCTCTTCTAATTCTTTTGAATCTGTCTCTATCGACATGATTTGTTTTCGCAGGGCTTTGTCGTTAAGAAAAATATTGATAAAATTATTTCTCGATTTACTCATTTTATGGCCATCAGTTCCCGGAATTAATTGCGTTTCTTCTTGAATTTTATCTTGCGGCACAACAAACGTTTCTCCCATTTTATTATTGAATCGAGATGCGACATCTCGTGTCATCTCTAAATGTTGAAGTTGATCTTTTCCTACAGGAACGATTTCTGCATCATAAAGTAAAATGTCTGCAGCCATTAGCATTGGATAGGTAAACAACCCGGCATTTACATCTTCCAATCTGTCTTGTTTGTCCTTAAAACTATGTGCTAATTGTAATCTAGAAAAGGGATAAAAGCAACTTAAATACCAAGAAAGTTCTGCAACTTCTGGAATGTCACTTTGGCGGTAAAAAACAGTTTTTGAAGTGTCTAAACCAAAAGCAAGCCATGTTGCAGCTGTTGATAATGTATTTGTTCTTAGTTCATTACCATCTTTGATTTGTGTCAAAGAATGTAGATCGGCAATAAATAGAAAGGACTCGTTATTATCACTTTTCGACATTTCAATCGCGGGAATTATTGCCCCTAATAAATTTCCTAAATGTGGAGTGCCTGTACTTTGAACTCCCGTTAATATCCGCGCCATAAATTGTTTTTAATTCATTGCGAATTTAAGGATTTTTCCAATATTGATTGTTCTTTGTCATCGATGCATTTATTTCCTATTTTTGAATTCGATGAAACAGGTAGCAGGAATATTTGGCTTTCTATGGAAAGTATATGTTGGTGTCATATTTATGATATTGGCACTTTTCTTTTACCCCATCATTTTTCCATTTTTATATTCAGATAAAAATAGAAAAAGAGCATTTAATATTTTTGTAATTTGGAGTTGGGCCTTTAGAATTTTTGGAGGCTATTTTGTGAAAAGAGTTAAGACTTCTAAATTACCAAAGGGGCCATATCTTGTTGTGGCAAATCATGCCTCTTACCTAGACATTTTTTTAATGTTTTCGCTTTTACCAAGGTCTCCTTTTCTGTTTTTAGGTAAGAGCGAAATTTTGAAATACCCAATTATCAAGGCTTACTTTAGACGTATGAATATTCCTGTTTTCAGGGATAATAAGTTGAAAGCTGCGAAATCTATCGTTCAATCAATCAATTCAGCTAAAAATGGATGGTCCATTGTAATTTTTCCAGAAGGCGGTATTCCGGATGATAATAATCCAAAAATGATTCCATTTAAAAATGGTGCATTTCAAATTGCTAAGGCGGCAAAACTTCCAATTGTACCTATTTCTTTTACAAATAATTACAAATTATTTTCTGACCCCTCGTTTATTTTAGGTCCAGCAAGACCGGGTATCAGCAATGTTTATATTCATGATTATATTTCGAGTGAAGAAGTGGCGAAAAGTGATTTAGAAACGTTGAATAAAAAATGTTTTAAAATAATTAATGAGCCAATTTTAAAAACACATCCGCATTTAGCTCAATAGTATTACCTTTGTAATCGATTATGGAAATAACAAACGATTTAATTGATCATATAGCACACTTATCTCGACTTCAATTTGAAGGAGATAAAAAGGATGCTATTCGAAATGATTTGGGAAGAATCATCAATTTTATGGAGAAACTTCAGGAGGTTGACACAGAAAATGTTGAACCACTTATTTTTATGACAGACGAGATCAATCGTTTGAGAGAAGACGTTCCAGTTGTTACAATAAATCAGAAGGAAGCATTAAAAAATGCGCCAAGAAAAGATTCAGACTACATTAGAATTCCTAAAGTTTTAAATAAGAAATAAGAATCAATATCGGTATTTCGATTTAGAATAGTCAGGAACAAATTTTTCTGATTCTAAAGCTGGAAATTTAGGATCCATATTTTTTAATTCTTCAACAAGTATTTTCGCCGCAGAATATAATTTAACCCAATTGTGGTTGCATGGTATAATGTGCCAAGGAATTGTATCACAAGTGTTTAATATTGATTCATAAACGCTCATAAATTCATCCCAATGGGCTCGTGTCTCCCAATCGCCATCACTGTGTTTCCAATGTTTTTCTGCTGTATTAATTCTTTCGAGTAATTTTTCTTCTTGTTTCTCTTTACCTACATTCAGATAACACTTTATTATTCTAGTTCCGTTTGCCTCTAGATGCTCTTCAAAAGCGTTGATTTGAGCGTATCTTTTCTTTATTTCTGAATCATCAATATAACCGTAAACGGAAGGAACTAATATGTCTTCATAATGTGAACGATTAAAAACGGTAATCATTCCTTTTGCAGGAGTGCATTTGTGAATTCGCCATAAAAAATCGTGAGCAAATTCCTCATCTGTTGGTTTTTTGAAAGAATGGACATTTACCCAAGAAGGACTTACCTTTTGAAATAATGAACGTGTTAGTCCATCTTTACCAGAAGCATCCATACCTTGTAGTACAATTAGAACACTTTGTTTTCCTTCCGCGTAAAGTCTTTTACTGTATTCATAAACATCATCTAAAAGTTTTTTAGTTTCTTTTTTAATGTCTTCTTTGTTCCATTCGCTGTTACCCTCAGGATTGTGTTGTTCAAGCTTTATCATTGCTATTTTAATATAATGTATACAGGTAAATGGTCTGAATATCCGCCATAATACCTTCTTCCTCCGTAGGTAGAATTTGGTTTTTTATTCCCGTCGCGTTGTGTGAATAACAATTCTTCGTTATCCAGTATAAAACCATTTCTTTTCTCTATTCCTATTTTGTTAGATCCATCATAAATCGATTGTGAAACAATGATTTGGTCTAATACAGCCCAATCATTCATGTAAACACTTGTTCCCAAATCATTTTCATTATCGTCGTAAAACAGGTTGATTAAATCTCCATCGTTTGCATATCCAGATTCTTTTGCTTTTAATATTTTTTCTAAGCTTCTGTCATCTGGGTGATCATTGAAGTCTCCAAGAACAAGGATGTTAGCCTTTGGGTCAACAGCTGTTAATTCATCAATTTTAGCCCGTAAAATTGTTGCTGCTCTTTCCCTTTTGTGCGATGTTTCTGCTTTTCCTTCTCTTCTTGACGACCAATGGTTGACAAAAACATGTGTTATAACTCCACCCATCATTTCTCCTTTTACATAAAGAATGTCTCTGGTATTAAATGCAGGATTGTAATCCAAAGTAATGGGTATGTTTTCACTATCAATTACTTTAAATACTTTTTTATCGTAGAGTAAAGCGCAATCAATTCCTCTTCGGTCGGGAGATTCAAAATGAATAATGCCCATTGATTGATTTTTAAAAATGTCTTGTTTCACTAAATCATTTAGAACATTGTAGTTTTCAATTTCTGCGAGTCCAACCAATACTGGTTTTTCTTGGATAAAAGAAAGTGCGTCAGAAATTCTTCCAAGCTTTTTTTGATAGCGTTCATCATCCCATTCATATTCACCAAAGGGAGTAAACTGTTCATCATCCTTACCGGGGTCGTGCTTTGTGTCGAACAGATTTTCTACATTATAAAAAACGACAGATCTTCCTGTAAACTCATTCATTTGAAAATTGTTGGAATTAATTTCATTATTTAAATCAGTACAGCTAATCGCAATGAAACATATGGATAGGATGAAGAGGTATTTTCTCATTTGATACCTAAAACGCCTAATAGACCTCTTGTGATTTTACCAATTAGCCCTCCGCCTCTTGATGTTGTCGCACCTTTGGTAATACCATCAGAAACATTTCTCCATAATCGTTCACGTTCACGTTCCTTTTTCTTATCGGCGGCAATTTGCTCCTTTTTCAACCTTGCAATTTCTCTTTCTTCGTCTCTAATTCTTTTAGCCTCTTCCTTTTTGAGGTTTGCAAGTTCAATATTTCTAGCCTTTTCTTCTTTTTCACGAATTAATTCTTCCGCTTTTTCTTGTTCTAAATTGGCTTTTTCATTTTGCTCTACAGTTTGTGCTTTATTGATTTTTCCAGTGAGAATTTCATAAGCACTATCTCGATCAATTTCTTCGTTATATTTTGTTACTAAATCAGAGTTTTTAACCAATACAGCAACTTCTTCGTTCGTAAGAATGTCCATTCGTGTTAATGGTGCTCTACAAACGGTTGCAGCTAAAGGAGTGGGAATACCTTTTTCATTTAAGGCGGTTATGATGGCTTCTCCAATTCCAAGCTGCGTAATTAAATTCTCAGTTTCATAGAATTCAGATATTGGGTAATTTTCGGATGCTTTTTTTATTGCTTTTCGATCTTTTTCCGTAAAAGCTCTTAATGCATGTTGTACTTTTAAACCTAATTGAGCCAATATTTCATCTGGAACATCAATAGGGTTTTGAGTACAGAAAAAGATGCCGATTCCTTTTGAACGAATTAGTTTTACAATCACCTCTAATTGATCAAGTAAAGCAGTTGTAGCTTCTTCAAAGACTAGATGAGCTTCGTCAATAAATATGCATAATTTTGGTTTATCGCTATCTCCTTCTTCCGGAAAGGATGCATAAATTTCGGCCAATAAACTCAGCATGAATGTTGAGAATAATTTGGGTTTACTTTGAATATCCATTAATCGAACGATGGAAATAATACCATTACCATTTGAATCCCTTCTAATTAAATCATTAGGCTCAAAAGAACGTTCACCAAAAAATGTTTCAGCGCCTTGTTGTTCAAGTTCAATAACTTTTCGCATGATGGTATTTACCGTTGCAGAAGCAACTTGACCGTATTCTTCAGCAATTATTTCCTTCCCTTCATTGGCAACATATTGCAATACCTTTCTTAAATCTTTAAGATCAATTAATGGTAAATTTTGGGTGTCGCAAAAAACAAAAATCAATGATATAACACTACTTTGGGTGTCATTTAATCCGAGAATTTTTGATAATAAAACAGGGCCAAATTCTGTTACTGTAGCTTTTAACTTTACACCATCTCCATCAGAAAGCGTCATTAATTCTACAGGCATCGGCATCGGATCGTATGGCAAATCAATTGCAGAATGTCTTTTTGTAATAAAATCATTGCTTGTTCCTGATGCAGCCAACCCGCTTAAATCACCTTTTATATCCATTAAAAGGGAGGGAATTCCCTTTAGCGATAATTGTTCAGCGATAACTTGAAGGGATTTTGTTTTTCCTGTTCCAGTAGCCCCTGAAATTAATCCATGACGATTAAGTGTTTTAAGTGGGACTTTAACATGAGTTCCAGCAATAGGCTCTCCATCTAACATTGCTCCACCAAGCGTTATTGAGTCTCCCTTAAAAGTATACCCACTATTGATAACGTCCTTAAACGTAGCTGCTTTTGACATTTGAAATTTTATTATTTACCAAAAAACTTTTTAAACAGGCCTGAAATTCCTGAACTTGCTGATTTTCCTCCGCCTTTTTTATTGCCTGAATTATCTCCATCAAACATGTCGGTAATGTTTCCTAATAAACCTGCAATTCCTCCCTCATCATTTTTACCGTCAGCAGATAATTTGGAGGTAACTTGACTAAGA
>Ga0102900_1000127_pt1 | contig 29331 bp, 27 predicted proteins | sample Colrivmeta1555C3_FD_78449 | JGI IMG/M metagenome (GOLD analysis project Ga0102900, IMG submission 78449) | Estuarine microbial communities from the Columbia River estuary - metaG 1555C-3 | ecosystem: Environmental > Aquatic > Marine > Intertidal zone > Estuary | place: USA: Columbia River...
CTTCAAGCGCAACCTTGGCTTTGAAATCGGGCGAATGGTTCTTTCTTTTTGTCATTTTGGATCATCACTTTCTTCATGCGATCCACCTTAACGACTGGTCCAAATTCCCGCGACCACCTCTCTGTATTGTGGCTCACGTTTTCTGGGTTAAGTACTTTGTTGCGGAATCTGGTAGATAAGCCTCATCTCCGGACGATTATGCTTGTCGCTCCGCTCCTGATCGCCGCAGGGATCGTGCTTTCTTACTTCAGTGAAAACCTCTGGCTGATTATTATATCGTCAATGTTGGTCGGTTCTGGTCTGGCATGTAGTAACGCGCCGTCAACGCAATTGGTTCTGCGGTTTTCTCCGAAAGGGATGAGCGCGGTCTCGACGAGCTTGGACATCACATTTGCAAGGCTCGGCGGCATCGCGACAGTTGCGTTGCTCGCTGAGGCGCAGTTCGTCTATGCCGTCCCAGCGATTTGCCTCTTGAGCCTCGTCGCCGTCCTCTGCGCACTAGCCGCGTGCAAGGGGTTTGGCGCGGAACCTGACACAGGTGTTCCGCACCTCATATGACCCTTTGATTTAAATGATTTCGTCCTCGTCAAACAACGGATCGTCAGTTAGTTGATCGTTCAAATCGCCGACAGCGTCTTCTGCAACGGACATGGATTTGACGCGGGCCAGATGGAAAACTGCATCGCCTTCGTTGACAATTGGCATGACTGCGCGACCAACGACGATCCCGTTAAACGGCGCGATGATTTCTTTCTCATGCTCGCCAAACGGGTCAGAGACAACGGCCATCAGATCACCTTCGGCGACAACATCTCCGTTGGCTTTAAACGTGCGCAAAAGCCCACCTTCGGGCGCGCGCAACCATTTGCTTGATGTGCAATACTGAGGCGGCGCTTTGGGTTTTGAGACACCCTTCGCGGGGAGCAGCCCGACGTGTTGTAGCACCCTCATAATCCCCGCGACGCCTGCGCGGACAGACATTTCATCGAACCGCAAACCTTCGCCAGCTTCGTATAACAAAACATCCTTCCCGATATTCTTGGCTGCTCCACGCAATGATCCTTCTCTCAAAGGGGATTGCAAAATGACGGGTGCGCCAAATACTTCTGCCAGTTCGGCCGTATAGGGATTATCGGGCGAAATGCGCACTTGCGGCAGGTTCGTGCGATGGATCGCGGCAGAGTGCAGGTCGATCCCCAGATCACTGCGCGCAACAATTTCGTTGAGGAACAGATGCGCAAGGCGTGACGCGAGCGATCCTCCTGGTGTGCCTGGAAACATCCGGTTCAAATCGCGCCTGTCGGGCAAGTAGCGCGAGTGGTTAATGAACCCGAAGGCATTCACAATCGGGATCACCACAAGCGTGCCGCGCAACGATTTAAGGTTCGGCGCCCGCAACAGGCGTCTCACGATTTCGACACCGATCACTTCGTCCCCATGGATGCCCGCACTCACAAAAACGGTTTGACCTTCGGTCTTGCCGTGAATGACATGCACCGACATGGACACAGGCGTATGATCCGATAGAACGCTGACAGGCAAGTCAACGGTTCGACGGGTGCCTGCGGGGATACTGTGCCCCCCGATCTCAAACGCGGCGCGAGCGGGCATTAGCCTTTACCTTTTGTCTTGGTGTTACCTTTTTCGGCAGATTTTTCGATGTATTCAATGATCTTGCCCGCAACATCCAAACCCGTCGCTTTTTCGACGCCTTCTAGACCCGGGGATGAGTTCACTTCCATAACAACAGGTCCGTGGTTGGATCGGAGCATGTCCACACCGCAAACATTCAGGCCCATTGATTTCGCAGCACGGATCGCGGTTGATCGCTCTTCGGGGGACAGTTTAATCACCTCAGCAGTGCCGCCACGATGCAAGTTTGAGCGGAAGTCACCCTTTGCACCAGTCCGCTTCATCGCCGCAATTACCTTGCCGCCCACCACAATCGCACGGATGTCGGTGCCGCTGGATTCTTTGATGAATTCTTGCAGCAGGATGTTTGTGCCAGTTGATCGGAATGCCTCAACCACAGAGGTCGCAGAGCGATCTGTATCACACAAAACCACGCCCAAGCCCTGCGTGCCTTCCAGCAACTTGATCACGATAGGCGCGCCGCCAGCCAATTTCAGAACTTCATCAGTTTGCTTGGGATCATGCGCAAATGTTGTCACAGGAAGGCCAATGCCGTCCCGCGCAAGCAACTGCATGGAGCGTAGTTTGTCACGACTGCGGCCAATGGCAACGCTTTCGTTCAACGGATAAACGCCCATCATCTCGAACTGTCGCAGAACGGCCAAACCATAAAACGTCACAGAGGCCCCAATGCGCGGAATGACAGCGTCAAAACCTTCCAGTTTCTCGCCGTTATAATACATTTCAGGCCTGCGCGACGCGATGTTCATGTAACACCGCAGCGTGTTGATGATGTGGAGCTCGTGACCACGAACCTCTGCGGCTTCTTTCAAGCGTTGGTGAGAATAGAGTTTGGCATTACGTGCCATCATTGCGATTTTCATAGGAAAACCCTTTCAGCCTCTAAGGCTTTTATGATCTTAATTGCTGGTCAAGGTTGCGCGACGCGTATGCACCGCGATGTTGTGTTGTTTCAGCGCGCTACGTCCGACGATCATTGGAAATCGCATTTTGCTACGGTCGGTGAGTGAAACAGAGATTGGCCATGACCTGTCAGTCAGTTTCAAATTGGTACGAATAACGATGCGTTCTTCCGGGATACCGCTGGTGTTTTTAATCGCGCGCCTGTCGTGGATCGGTGTTTCCACCCATATTTCGGGAACGTCTGTGTCGGGCTTGATCTGAAACCGGACCCATTCCTCACCATTCGAAATGAACGGCGCGATGTTGGTTGCGTGCAACGCAGATGTCCGCGCCCCAGTGTCGATTTTCGCTTTGATCTGGCTCAGGCCCAAGTCTGGAAGGTCGAGATATTCCATCCAGCCGATCACCAGCAAATCAGGTTTTGGTTTCTTCAACTTCGCCATTTACACACGCCCGAACCGCTTGAGACGCTGCGGAGCGACGCCAACAATGGCCTTGTCTGGCAGGGCAAGCACCTCTGACACGTTGATGCCGAACGCCCAAGGGCTAACATATTGCTTCATTGCGCTTTCTCCTTTGCAGGCTGTGTAATGGGCAAATAAAGATTGTCTATAGGTAAGAATGGATATCACAGTTGGCGTTAAATATGTCTGATTTCCGAACCCCAGCGCGCCGATCCATAAATTTCTCTCATTGTGACAATGGCGATGAAACAACAGCGGGGCAGGGGTCGCTCTGGACTATAAGTGGTTTCCAACTCTGGCATTGCCGCGTCCTTGCCCCTATCTGTTGGCAAAGGAGACCCAGATGACCAAAACCCTTCGTATCGACATTATCTCCGACGTCATGTGCCCATGGTGCATCGTTGGCTATCGGCAATTGAGCGCTGCGTTAGAGGCCACTGGCACCGCGCATGAAATCCACTGGCATCCATTCGAGTTGAACCCTGACATGCCGCCAGAGGGCCAAAACCTGCGCGAACATATCATGCAGAAATATGGCTCTTCGCTAGAGGAATCCGAGCAAAGCCGCCAGCACCTCAAAACGCTTGGGTCTGATCTTGGCATTGATTTCCAGTTCTCCGATGGCTCGCGCATGCACAACACATTTAACACGCACCAATTGCTGCATTGGGCCAACACCCAAGAGCGGATGCACGATCTGAAACAAGCACTGTTCATCGCCCATTTCACCAACGCACGTGACCTGTCTGACAACGCCGTTCTCGCGGACATCGCTGGCGAAATCGGCCTTGATCGGACCGAGGCATTGGCGGTTCTCGACGACCAACGCTACGCCAGCCAAATCCGCCAAGAAGAGAATTTCTGGACTAAGCAAGGCATTCGCGGCGTGCCTGCCGTGGTCTTCGATCGCCAGCATCTTGTCACTGGCGCACAAGGCGTCGACAATTTCACCAGCATTCTAAAACAGCTGGCCGAGGAGACTGCTTAAAAAGGCCCGCGCCACTCCAAACGCGTAACATTGCCCTTAATGCCATAATTCCGGTGCACGCGCGGTGCACGGGTTGTGCACATAAATCACAGGGCGCGATAAGCGATTGGACGACTTTTGTTTAAATTGCTCGGGGCGGGGGCTCGCCAAATGTCCAAATGCGAGGGCGGTCAGGTGGTCCCGTTCCCATAGGCTGCGACAAACATCGCAACGGCGCTTGATACGGATATTTCGATGTCATGATCACTGGGGAGCGTTGACATTTTGCCAAAAAGACGCGGTTTCCAAAGGGGTGCGATTGAGAGTTCGATGAATTGCGCGGCCGCAAGAGGAATGTCGGAAATTGCCAGATGTCCTGTGGCAACCTTGCGTTTAAGGTAATTGGTCAAATCTACCTGCGCGCGCATGGCACCACCCGAGAAAAAACGAGCGCCGAGTTCGGGCATCCGGTCAGCGATACCAATGATGATCCGCTGGGCTTGGACAACCTCGGGCGAGCAGATGATTTCAGCGATTTTCGTGCCGAATTGAAAAAGCACTTTTTCGGGCGTGTCCCCGCTCTGTAGAATTTCGGCCATGCCAAGAAAAAGGCGGTCGCGCTCTTGCTCGATGATCGCCTCGAAGAGGTCTTCCTTACTGTCGAAATATACATAGAGGGTGCTTTTCGAAATTCCCGCAATTTGACAAATGTCATTCACACCAGCGGCGTCAAACCCCCGCTCCATAAAGGCACGCTTCGCGCCAACCATGATCTGATTGCGCTTGGCGGGATCACATCCTGCGCCGTGTCTGTTTGCGCGTTCAGCGTCGGACAAAGGGGAATTATCTTGCTCGGTCACGTGGTGTATTTCCTTCACGCAATGTGATCGAACCGATCGGTTCGATGGTGTCTTGATCTATACGGCATTCAGCGCTAATTGCAAATCGAACTGATCGGTGCGATTTGCAATAGGACTTGAACGATGGCCGAAGAACATTTGAAACCTGTGGACGGCCCTACTTTGGATCAAACCACACCGACAGTCTCGGAAAACACCGCAAAACCCTCGCCCAAAAAGCTGATCTTGGCGGGTGTCGCTGTTGCCGCACTTGGGTTTATCAGCTTTGAAGGGCTGAATTACTGGACCGTTGGCCGGTTTATGGAAACCACTGATGACGCTTATGTCAAAGCCGACGTCACGCTGATTAGTAGCCGTGCACAAGGGTATGTCGCCGAGCTCCTGGTCAGGTCAAACGATCACGTCAACGCAGGCGACCTGTTGGCGCGGCTGGACGATGGCGATGCGCGCAATGGGCTTGCCTTGGCGCAAAGTCGTTTTGAAACTGCGGGAGAGGCATTGACGCGGATCGACGCACAAATTGCCGCAGCCCAAGCAATCGTCGCACAAACCAAAGCCGACCGAGATACAGCACAAGCGCAACTGAATTCAGCCCAAACCAATGCAACCCGTGCGGCGCAATTGGCGTCAGACCGCGTCGTGAGCCAATCACAACTCGACACCGCGAATGAGGCCCTCGATGTGGCGCGTGGTGGCTTTGCGGGGGCCCAAGCGCGTATCGCAAGTGCAGAGGCGCAAGTCGCCGTCTTGAACGCGCAACATGTCGAGGCGGAAGGCCAGCAGCAGGAACTCAAAATCGCCGTTGACCAAGCGCGCCGCGATTTGGCGCGTACTGTTTTGACGGCTCCCTCTGACGGTATCATTGCAAACCTGACCATCGAAATTGGCGACCTTGTCAGCCCCGGTGCGCGGCTCGCCGCGTTGATCCCTGACGGAAGCCTTTATGTTGAGGCGAACCTCAAAGAGACGCAGATGACAAATATCGCGGCGGGTGCAATTGTCGAAATGACATTTGATGCCTTGCCGAACCAAACCTTTGAAGGGCGCGTGGCGTCGATCTCGCCCGCGACTGGGGCCATTTTCTCGTTATTGCCTGCCGATAATGCGACGGGCAACTTTACCAAGATCGTTCAACGTGTGCCGGTGCGCATTGCCTTGCCTCAAGAGGCGCTTGAGACGGGCAAATTGCGTGCAGGCCTGTCCACCGAAGTGTCGATTGATATTCGTACACCTACGCCAACAGACGTAGTTGAGACGGAATAGCTTAGGTGACCGAGACCGCCGAAATGGAACTTTCGCCACGGCGGGTGTTCGCCTTCATGATCATGGTCTTTGGCATGTTCATGGCGATCCTCGACATCCAGATTGTGTCGGCGTCGCTACCTGATATTCAAGCAGGGCTTGGCGCATCCCCAGATGAAATCAGCTGGGTCCAGACATCGTATTTGATTGCCGAGGTCATCATGATCCCGCTGTCGGGGTTCTTGGCGCGGATGATGTCGACGCGTGTGCTTTTCACATTGGCGGCTGGCGGTTTTACCGCGGCCTCGCTTATGTGTGCGACTGCAGGGTCGATCAACGAAATGATCCTATGGCGTGCGCTGCAAGGATTCCTTGGAGGCGGCATGATCCCGTCTGTTTTTACGGCTGCCTTCACAATTTTCCCGCCGTCAAAGCGCAATATCGTCTCACCGATCATTGGCCTTATCGCGACACTTGCCCCGACTGTAGGTCCAACGATTGGCGGTTATCTAAGTCACACGATGTCATGGCACTGGCTGTTTCTCGTGAACGTCATTCGCGGAATCTTGGTCACTATCGGGGCGTGGAACCTGATCGACTTTGATCGCCCGAACTGGAAACTTTTCGAGCGTTTCGATTGGTGGGGGCTCTTGGCGCTTGCGGCATTCTTAGGCGGGATGGAGTTCGTTCTTGAGGAGGGGCCTTCCAACGATTGGTTCGCCGATCACATGGTCGCCATCCTTGCAATTGTGATGGTCGTGGGCGGCATCGTCACGTTTTGGCGCGCCTTCACACGCGATGAACCTATCGTCGATCTTTCCGCCTTCAGCGCCGTCAATTTCGCCGTCGGCTCGCTCTTTTCGTTTGTGATGGGGATTGGCCTTTACGGCATGACCTATCTCTATCCGCTCTACCTCGGCTCTGTGCGCGGATACGACAGCTTGATGATTGGTGAGACAGTTTTTGTATCAGGCTTAGCGATGTTTGCAGGGGCCCCGCTTGCAGGTATTCTGTCCTCGAAAATGGATCTGCGCGTCATGCTCCTTATCGGTTTCGTCGGATTTGCCACATCCACTTGGATGCTCACTGGGATGACGGCAGACTGGGATTTCCAAGAGCTTTTGGTGCCTCAAATGTTGCGCGGCATGTCGTTGATGTTGTGCATGGTCCCAATCAATAACCTCGCACTTGGGACGTTATCTGCGGATAAAATGAAAGGCGCATCGGGCTTGTATAACCTGACGCGAAATCTTGGTGGGGCGGTTGGGCTTGCCGTAATTAATACGCTTCTGTCAGATCGCAGCGCCTTGCATTACCAACGCTTGAGCGATGCGATAAATTGGACAAACACCATTGCACTTGAGCAATTAAACGCGATGGCTGCCAACCTTGCAGCGCGGGGCGTCGACGGGGAAACCGGCGCGCTTGCGCAGATGGCCGCTAGGCTCCATGGGCAGGCGGCGGTTATGTCATTTATCGACATCTTTACCCTGATTACGGCGCTTTTTGGTGGGCTTGCGCTCGCTGCACTTTTGATGCGGCCTGCGGCGTCAGGCGGCGGCAGCGGTCACTAGTTTAAGCCAAAGACTGAAAAACAGCGTCGCGGTCGGATAGCACCAGCAAAAGCGCAAGGTCGTCAGGTTTCAACTTATCGAGGATTATTTTTGTACCGACAGAGGGCGAACTGGCGGCCATGATATTATCGCCAGAGAAACCTGCAGCGACGGCAGACGCCCTGATTACACCTGTCGTTTCACCCAGCAGACGTCCGCGCAAGTGATCGGCAATTTCTGCGGTGACGATGAGGTCAGGGCGGAATTCAAGTGCATTGGTCGTGACCTCACCTATGGCATGATCAGAGTGGTCTCCAGGTTGGCTCAACATGAGGAAGCGGCGCTTTGCTGGTATCTGGGCCGTTGCATCACATACCGCGGCGACCGAATGGGCATTATGCGCAAAATCAACGATCACGCGCGCGCCATTGTAGGAGAATTCGTTAAACCGTCCGGGGTTGTTTTGTTGATCCGACACGAATGCCGATAACCCCTTCTGGATCGTTTCAGCCCCAATGCCGAGAGCCGAACAGGCGCAGATCGCGGCGAGCGCATTGCGCATATTGTGCTTTGCTGCGCCCGACAGGGTTATCGGCACATCCTTAAGCGGGATTTCCCACGCATCTTCCGTGCCTGTCCAATAGACGAGCACGTCGTCCTGAAGGTAGGCGCAAGGCTGACCAAGCATTTGTGCTTGGGTAATTTGCGGGGATTTTGCATCGAGAGAAAACCAGCAGATCCGTTTTGAGACATGCGCGGTAGCATCCACAATATTTGAATCATCTGCATTCAACACCAAAATTCCATCAGGCAACAAAGCTCGCGCAACCGCAAATTTGGCCTGTGCCAAGTCCGCCAACGTCATGATCCCGTATTCGCCCAAGTGGTCATTGGCGATGTTTGTGACCACGGCCACACGGGCGTGGCGTGTCGCCAATCCACGCCGCAAAATGCCGCCGCGAGCGACCTCCAAACAGGCGAATTGAACGCGTTTATCGCGGAGCGCCATGCGCGCGCCACCTGGGCCAGAGTAATCGCCACGATCAAGGATATCATCCCCGACTTTCACCATATCTGTTGAGGTTTGCCCAACAACATTGCCATCCAAATGCGCAATTGCGGCGCAAAGACGGGTGGTGGTGGTTTTGCCGTTTGTGCCTGTGATGAAGGCCAGCGGAACGTCGTGCAATGCCCGCCACTCAACATCTTTGGGCGCGGGGATGTCTATCATAGCCCACGTCTGCGACCCGATCCCGTGACCAATCGAGACGCCGTCTTCGTCGATAAGGATATCAACGTCATGGGCAGTTGCGGCGTTTATCAATGCAACGAGGGCTGGGTTTGCCTCCCTTGCCATGACCGTTTTCAAGTCGGTTATCATCGGTTCAAACGGCTGAGGTTCGGCTCCCAAAAGATCCGCCGCGCAGAAATGCCATGCCGTCTGGACCGCAAAGATAGCAGAGTAAAGCTGATCCTGAGGCGCCGATATCGCCAATGTCGCGCCACCTTGAAACGCACGGTGCATGATATCTTCACCTTGCCAGCCCAATGCATCCAGCACGCGGCGGGCGTGGGTTTTCCAAAGACCCAACAGGTGCGCCGTCTCAATATCCTCGAAATGGACATCGACAACCGCACCCGTGCGATCCCACAGCATCCCCGGTCCCGTCAATCGCCTAACAGGATCGATGCGGATGTGGTGGGCTTGCGCCCAAGATATATCGAGTGCGGTTGAGAGGTCGTCACTGTCGTTCATGAGGAGGTCTTTCGTTCAGTCGCCGTCTTCGACGTTATCGCGGGCAAGCCTGACACCGCGTCCGTCGCGAACCATGCTAAAGTCGCTGTCGCTGAGGTCCTCGAAAGGTTTCGGCACAACAACGCTTGTAGGTTTAGTTGCCAGCGGGGCGTCTTTGTCTGGGGCATTAAAGTAGATGATTTGTTTCCAACACCGCGGGCTATTGTCGCCGAAAATGATTACGAGATCACCCGTTTGCGCCATCTCAAGACTAGCGGCAACCGCGTCTTCTTCATTTGGGATAACCGAAATTTGATCCTCAGCAACACCATGCGAAATAAGCGCCGCTTTGAACAAAAGCGGAATTTCATCATGGCCGCGCTTGCGCCTGTTATCGTCAGCCTTGCAGATGAAATGATCAAAATGACCCGCAAGCATGCGCGCCGCATCAACCACATCCACATCACGGCGATCCCCCGGAACAGAGACCACAACAATCCGCTTACCCTTTACGTCGAGACGGTCAGCAAGTCCCGCCATCGCACTCATCGCGGCAGGGTTGTGACCATAGTCGAGGATCACCTTAAACGGATGCTCGTCAAACACGTTCATGCGGCCGGGCGCTTGGAAATAGCTGGTGTCAAAGGTGCGCAAACCGTGGCGGATATCGTCCAGATGCACGTCAAAACTATAGGCCATCGCGGCGGCAAACATCGCGTTTTGTACGTTATGGATCGCCTTACCTTCAAGAGTTGCAGGGATCAAATGCGACCACAAAATAGGCATGTGCAGGCCGTTGTCATACATCGTGAGCATATCGCCACTCATGCCAGCCTCTAGCACAATCGCTTTGCCACCCGCCTTGATATGCTCTTTGACCAAGGCATGGCTTGGGTTCACGGTGACATAACAGATTGAGCCAACGTCTGCATAATCAGCCATTTTCAGGCAGTTGATATCATCGGCATTCAGCACAACAGCTTTCGTCGCACTTTCAATCACCACGCGTTTCACAACGGCCAATTGCTCAACCGTTTCAATGCCACCAAGCCCAATATGGTCGGCGGTCACGTTCAAACAAGCGGCAACGTCGGAATGCTGATAGCCAAGGCCACTGCGCACAAGACCACCTCGGGCGGTTTCCATCACGGCGAAATCAACAGTTGGATCGCGTAGCACCATCTGTGCAGACTTCGGTCCCGTCATGTCGCCTTTCACGCTTAGCTTGCCATCAACATAGACACCGTCTGTCGAGGTCATGCCAACGACCTTGCCGCTGGTTTTCATGATGTGCGCCAGCATGCGTGAAGTCGTGGTTTTGCCGTTCGTGCCCGTGATCGCAGCGATCGGAATGCGGCATTCTTGGCCCTGCGGGAACAGCATGTCGATCACTTTGCCCGCAACATCACGCGGCTTACCCTCGGAAGGGGACACATGCATGCGGAAACCAGGTGCTGCGTTGACCTCGACAATCGCACCGCCAATTTCCTTGTAGGATTGGGCGATATTGTCGATCAGGAAGTCGACGCCACCAACATCTAGCCCAACGGCCATGATCGCCCGCTCCGCCATGTCGCGGTTATCGGGGTGCACAACGTCCGTCAGATCAATCGCCGTGCCACCTGTGGAAAGGTTGGCCGTTGAGCGCAGATAAAACACTTCCGCCAAGGGCAGGATCGTCTCAACAGTATGCCCTGCTTCCGCAATCAATCTGTTCGCCTGATTGTCAATTTCCAACATTGTCAGCACTTTTTGGTGCCCAATACCGCGGCGCGGGTCCAGATTTACGATATCGACCAATTCGGCAATCGTATGTTTGCCGTCACCCACGACGTGGCCCGGAACACGTTTGGCGACAGCCACCAGCTTGTTATTCACCACCAGCATGCGGTGATCAAAACCCGTCACAAAGCTCTCAACCAGAATGGCGGAGCTCTTGGAATGTAGCTTTGCCTCAACAAAACCCGCTTCGACGTCAGCGTCGTTTTTCAGGTTGATTGAAACGCCTCGGCCATGGTTGGCATCGAGTGGCTTGAGCACAACCGGAAAGCCGATTTTATGCGCGGCCTGAACCGCCTCACTTGCGCTATAAACCATGCGCTGCTGCGGCACAGGTAGGCCCAGATCATTCAACAGATTATGGGTGTCTTCTTTGTCGCAAGAAATCTCGACAGCGATATGTTTGGTCTGCGACGTAATGGTCGCCTGAATGCGCTGCTGGAATTTACCGTGACCAAATTGCACAAGCGAGTTCTCGTTCAGGCGAATCCAAGGGATATCGCGGTCTTGTGCCGCCTTGACCAGTGACCCTGTAGAGGGGCCGAATTCCTTGCGTTGGGCATGAAGAACAAAGCGGCGCAACTCTGCATCCCAATCGAATTCAGCGTCACAGGTGTAATCGACCTGATCTTGTAGCGCCTGCGGCAAAAGATGCATCAATAGGCGCAAAGCAAGTTCGCCCGCCGCCAAACCAACATCGCGCTGACGGTAAGCGTAAACCATGTTGTATTCGCCAAGCTTACCCGTGCCGCGTGTCCGCCCAAAGGTTACATCCGTGCCCGCAACATTCTGCACCTCAATCGCGCAATGCTCTAGGATGTGACCCATCCACGTGCCTTCGTCTTCGCGCAAGCGGCGCAAAAAACCGCCCTCTTCGCCATAAGAACACCCATGATCCCCAAGACCGGGCAGGGCGGCGATTAACCCCTCGACAAACTCAGGTCCGATTTTCGCAGAGGGCCATTCCTCTAATATTCCCAAATCAATGACGTGCCGAATGACAGGAAAGCTTGCCCAGACGTTTGGGCCAACAAAGACATTGGTTGAGACTATTTTCAAATGGTGACCTCTTTGGGTGTTATTGTTCCGCGCAAGCGCCTTATTTTAGGAGTCCGTGTCGTCAGGAAACGAATTGGTCAGATGCTCTGGCGGTGGATATCCGATCCGTGCTTTCAGATCATAACGGCACCCTTCGCCCAAAACGTCAAGGCGCAGCCCGATCAGACTTAGCGCCTCACCCGGTTTTGCATCCCACATGGATGAGTGGGTCAATTGCCCCGCATCAACCACCGTGACCGTCCCGCTACCCACGACTTCAAGCACATTATCGGGTCCGATAAAGGCGGCGGTGTCCTCATCAATTCCCAAACCGATCAGAAAGGGATTGAACGATGATGCCGTCAGCAAGCGACCAAGTCGGTTCCGCTGGGTGAAGTGTTGGTCAATGATGACCGCATTCGTCAGTCCAATACCGGGGGCCAATGTGACGGTCCCCTCGGCGGGTGACTCGTTGCCCTGACCACCCGCGACCATATGCTCGGACATAATTGACGCGCCCGCCGAGGTGCCCGCAACTGGCACACCCGCAGCATTCTGGCGCCTGATCTTGGTGACCAAAAGCGTCCCGCCAAGGATCGCAGACAGCCGCAATTGATTGCCGCCAGTAATAAAAATACCCGTCGCGCGATCCAACATCTCGAAAAACGCAGGGTTTTCACAATCGACACGGCGCGTAATAGGCAGAAAATCGACCTTTCCGGCACCAAGATTCGAGAAGATACGATTATAGTCCGCGCCCGTCTCGGACAGCATAGACGCTGTTGGGATCACAACGATATATGCGTCTTTCCCCCCTGAAAGCTCTACGAACTTGCTGTGAATTTGCATTTCCTTGACGCGGTCTTCACCACCGCCAATGGGAATAATGAATCCACGACCATTTTCTTCGGCCAAAGACGCTGGGCACATGTAACTGAATCTTCCGTTAAAAGTAGGTGTTTGGGCACCTTTTTGCGCCCGCTTAACAGCATCATACGGCATCAGTCGCGCAATGGTAACTGTGCAAAGTCACCTAACGCCAAACATTCACAAAACTGCATAATCAGTAGTTGATGCTGACGCACACTTTCTGACATCAGCGCCACGGCTAGAATGCGGTCGAGTTCGTCGCAGTGTCGCGGATCATCTTCGCGAATAATGTGATCCAGAGTAGCGCAGGCAACATCATGCCTCAAATGCCTAAAATGCCGCTGAGTACTGAGGTCGGGGGCGTGCCTCCCTATAAAGCCTCATCAGGATTGCGCACCGCAAGATACGCCTCTTTGGGCACTTTCACGATTCCCTTGATCCCAAGCAGCGATCTGTTTTGCGCATCTAGCTCGGCAATCGCGCCTTCTAGGGCATTAAATATAACACCGGCATCGCTGCCCAAACTTGTGATCAGCGGCAATCCTGGCGTGGGTTTCGTCCATGCGAGAACGCGCAATTGATTTGCAACCGGCTCGTAAGTCTCAACGTTGCGCCAAGTTACCGCGTCAATGGATGCGATGTCGGCAGACCCATTGGCCACGGCCCGCGCTGATGCAACGTGCTGTTCGGTTTGCAAGCGGCTTTCGAACCAGAATCCATGCGGCTTGAGGTGCCAGAATGGGGCAGCATACCCCGATTGAGAGAAGGTCTGATTGTAGGCAAAAGTCGCATCTTTAAACGCAGCTACCTCAGAACGCGTATCATCCGCGCGAACAATTATGGCGCTGCGATAGTACCCAGCTGGACAGCCGGCCAGCCCGTAATCTGGGGTGCCGACAAGCTGAACTTTGTCATGTAGCCAAGTGCGGTAAGGCATCCCGCAGGTCTGGCTAAGAACCAAATCAGGATGCTTCCAAACAAAGAATTCCTCGGCGTCTTGCGACAATGTCTCGGGGCTATCGATCCCTGCGATTGCGAGGTGTTTGCGGATCAACGCCCAATATTGGTCGTGCGCTTCCACCAGCTGTGGCCGCTGGTACATCATCAAGTTGGCAATCATCTTGGGTCTTCCCATTTTCAGCATATCCACAGCCTACAAAACCGAAACGGACTTGGGCAGTGCTTAAGTCTAGGATAAAATAAAATAACTTTAGCCTTTGCGATGGCAAGGCCCCAGTGCGGAAGGTCCGATTTGGCTTCTCAATTATGCGGGCCGAGATCGAAGGATAGGGCGCGGAATATCGCTAACCTCATAAGTTGTAATATTTCAGTCGCCCCAGACTGGCTGCCTGCAGCTCAAATTTGCCCCCAAAAGCAAAGTTCGGCACAAACGCCGCGCACCATGTGCGGCCATGCTGTCGGTCACACAAGAATTTGCCAGATGTTCGTTTTCGCGCATCAACGCGGCGGTCGTGACTTCAGCAATCATATATCCGCAGTTCAGCCCCCGATTGGGTGTCCGAAAAAGCGGCAGGTAAGAATCTGCATTAAAGGGTGGCGCGCAGGCCTTGGGACTGGCGAAATCGCCGTGGGCGATCTGGCCGCTCTCGTGGCCATGGGCGGCACAGCGCCTTCACGTTACGCATTGCGGCATGACCAGCTTTTGGATGGTTTGGTGTTTGTGGCTAAAGGCACCGCTGTGACAGATGTCTGGTCAGCGGGGCGGTACGTGGTCAAGTCGGGGCACATCCGCTATGCAATTCGACCTCCAATCATGCCTGTCGCAATCTCGCGGGTCGTGACGCCGCCGTTCTTCCAAGCCACGTCAATCAGATCGCTATACCGCAGAACGTTCATCATCTATCCCATCTCATCAGCGACACGTCTTGTCTTGCCAGTCACCTTAGGGTTCTATTTTGTACCGCCAAATACAATCGCAAACTTGGGGCACCTTATGGCCAAACCAAAGAATATCCTGTTCATCATGTTCGACCAGTTGCGGTGGGACTACCTAAGTTGCTACGGACACCCGCATTTGCATACCCCCAACATCGACCGCCTTGCCGCGAAAGGGGTACGGTTCAACAAGGCCTATATCCAGTCGCCCCTCTGCGGCCCGTCGCGGATGTCGACCTATACGGGGCGCTATGTGCATAGCCATGGGGCCAGCTCCAACAACGTGCCGCTTAAGGTCGGGGAACGGACGATGGGGGATTATCTGCGCGACGCAGGCATGGGCTGTTGGCTGGTTGGCAAAACCCATATGACCGCAGATGCCGAAGGCATGGCGCGGTTAGGGTTGGAGCCAGACAGCGTGATTGGCGCGCGCGTTTCCGAATGCGGTTTTGACATCTTTGAGCGTGACGATGGTATGCGCCCCGAAGGGCCAGACGGGTTTTACGACGATAGCGGAGCTCTGAAATACAACGCATACCTGCGCTCCAAAGGCTATCACAGCGACAATCCTTGGCACGACTATGCCAATTCCGCGAATGACGCCGACAACAATGTCCTCTCTGGATGGTTCCTGAAGAATAGCGATCTCCCTGCCAATATTGCCGAAGAGGATAGCGAAACACCCTATCTTACGCGGCGCGGCATGGACTTCATCACGGCGCAAGGAGACGCCCCGTGGTGCTGCCATCTGTCCTATATCAAACCGCATTGGCCCTATATCGTGCCTGCCCCTTACCACGACATGTTCGGGCCGGAACACTTCCTGCGTGTTGTGCGTAGCGAGGCCGAGCGCGAAGACCCGCATCCCGTCTATGGCGGCATGATGAAAGCCCCCGTTTGCACCGCATTTTCGCGTGATGATGTGCGTGACAAGGTGCTGCGCGCCTACATGGGCCTCATTAAGCAATGCGACGATCAGATGGGTGTTTTGTTTGACTGGCTAGAGGAAACGGGGCGGATGAAGGACACGATGATCGTCGTGACTTCGGACCACGGTGATTATCTCGGGGACCATTGGCTGGGTGAAAAAACCTTCTTTCACGACGCCGCAATCAAGGTGCCGTTGATTGTCTACGATCCGTCACCTGAGGCTGACAAGACGCGCGGCACGACCAGTTACGCCTTGGTGCAGTCAATTGATCTTGTGCCGACGTTCACTGATGTCGCGGGCGTCGATCCTAGTAAGCTTGATCACGTCCTAGAGGGTAAATCCCTGTTGCCTTTGCTGCATGGCAAAGCTGAAACCGTCGCGCGAAACTATGTGTTTTGCGAGTTCGATTATTCCATGCGGCCCTTGGCACATGCGCTTGATTTGGACACCACCGAGGCGCGTATTTTCATGGTCTCGGATGATCGCTGGAAGCTGATCCAATTTGGCGGTGGCTTCAGGTCCATGCTGTTTGACCTTGCCAAAGACCCCCAAGAACTAACCGATCTGGGCGATAGTGCTGCCCACCAAGAGGTGATCTCGCAGCTCACGGCGGTCTTGGACGATTGGGCGCGGCGCCCATCCCAGCGTACGACCATGACCACGGACACGCTGATGGCGAGCCGCCATAAAGCAAGCACCAAGGGCGTCTTGCTGGGTGCGGTGGACGAGGGTGATATGCCTGCCGAGTTGAGCGTAAAATATCGCGGTAAGAAAGTTCCCAAATGGCAAGATCGCTGACGTGAACCCAGTGCTAAGTCAGTGCACGCTTGGTGCACGGATAAAACACCTAAGAATCTCCCAAAATCAGGTCGGCCGCGCGGTAGGCCAACATCATCGTCGGGGCATTGGTATTGCCCGACGTGATGTTCGGAAAAACAGAGGCATCCACCACCCGAAGCCCCTCAATCCCGTGCACTTTGAGCTTGGGATCGACAACCGAGGTTGCTGCCTCTTCCCCCATCCGACAGGTGCCAACAGGATGGAATACCGTGCCGCACCGTACGCGGAAATCGCTCAGAATTTCATCAGGTTGCATGACCCGCAGATCAGGGTCTATCGCGCGTTCTACAAGTTGCTTTAACGCGTTGGTATTGATCAGTTTTTGGCACAGCAAAGCCCCAGCCACGACCTGCGCGCGATCCTCATCGGTAGACAGAGAATGAGGGCGGATCAAAGGTGCAGCATTCGGGTCATTTACGCGAATATCAACGCGTCCACGACTGGTCGGACGAGAGGGTTGAAAACTAATTATAAAGCCAGCAAACGGATCAGGTTTGATCACACTTCGCCGCCCATTTGGCGAGGTGGTGTAGGTCACAGGATTGAAGTAAAGCTGCTGGTCCGGACGTGCCAATTCAGGTGAGGACCTGAAGTATCCGCCGCATTGATTGACCGATAAAGCCAGCGGTCCGCGCCTTGTGAACGCGTATTGCAATGCGGCACGCACTTTGCCGTGGAACGGGGCCAGCATGTTGTTGAGAGTGGGCTCTGTCGCACGGAAATAGTAATTGATTCCAAGGTGATCTTGCAAATTTCCGCCAACATGTGGGGCTGCCAGAACGGGCGTAATCCCCAAGTCTTTTAGCAAATCAGCGGGGCCAATACCTGACAATTGCAGGATGCGCGGAGAAGTCACGGCACCCGCAGACAGAATGATTTCGCGGTCCGCGTTCAAGGTTATTTGACGCCCCTTGTGGCGGAATTGCACGGCAGTTGCACGGCGGCCTTCAAAGACGATTCGCTCGACAAAAGCATGAGTCATCAACGTCACGTTTGGGCGCTTTAATGCAGGCGTCAAAAAGGCGCGGGCGGAATGCATTCGGCGGCCGCCGCTGGTGTTAATCTGGTAGACAGCAGCCCCTTCATTTTTGGCACCATTTATATTGGTGGTTGAAGGCAAGCCAAGTTCGTTGGCCGCAGCAAAAAAGTGTCTGTTCGCGCGGTGGATTTGGTCTGAGACATCTTGCACATGGAGCGGCCCCTTGCCAGTTCGCGAGCCATCTGGCGCGACTTGGGTTTCCATGGCGTCATAGGTTTCGCGGACAGTGTCCCAATCCCAACCTGCCACGGCCCAGTCGTCAAAGTCGTGGGGCAGCCCGCGTGCATAGACCAACGCATTGATTGCACCCGATCCGCCCACACCCTTGCCCCGCGGCCAATAGCCTGTACGGCCTGCAAGCGCGTCTTCAGGTTCTGTTTGGTATTGCCAGTTTACGGCAGGGTCATGAAACGTTTTTCCGTACCCGAGAGGAAGCGCGATCCAAGGAGACCTGCCGCGTCCACCAGCCTCCAACACAAGAACCTTGTGCCGCCCAGATGCACTGAGGCGGTCTGCAAGGATACAGCCCGCCGAGCCCGCGCCAATAATGATATAATCGTAGTCCGCCATGTGTTGATCGCCTGCCAAAAGTCTCGCCCGTGAACCATTAGGAAACGGGTCGCGATAGACAAGTTAAAAATTGATGGGGGCAAGCGTATTGCGATAAACGAGCGTCGTTTTGAGCAAGGTTGGCTCAAGCGGAATACCCTCTAGCAATAGGCGGCTTAACGCGCGCGCTGCTTTCTGGCCCATTTCGCGGTGTGGCACGTGAACCGTCGTGAGAGGCGGATAGGCGACTTGGGCAAGTTCGATATCGTCAAAACCGATGACGGAGACGTCCTGTGGCACGGATATTCCCATCTCACGGGCGCGCCGTAATGCGCCGACGGCCAAAACGTCATTGCCACAAAAAACGGCAGTTGGTTTTTGACCCCGGCCCATGATTTCGCCAAAGGCGTTTGCACCCTCAACAATACCGTAGCTTGTTTCAACAACTTGCAAGTCGTGGGGGGGGAGTCCGGCATCTTCCATCGCTTGGTAAATTCCGGTGCGTCTTGCGAGTGCGCGGTCATTATTGGCGGTCTCGGCAGAGATCAACGCAAGTTTTTTATGGCCTAGTTTTATGACTTCGGTGGCCATTTCTTGCATCGCGCGTTGATTGTCGAACCCGACTGATGTACGGTGCGAGGCGGCGTCAAATGCCCATGTGACTAATGCAGGCACACCTTGGGTTTCAAGAAAGTCGTATATCTCGGGACGTCGGTCATGTCCGATCAGCAACAGGGCATCCGCACCGCGGCTGACTAGCGATCTGATTTGCTCTTCCTCAATCTCAGGTTTGTAGGATGTGCTGGCGACAAGCATTGTAAAACCATGCAGGCGGAGCTCTTCTTGAAAGGCCTGTAAGCCACGGGCAAAAATAGCGTTTTCCATTGTCGGGATGATTGCGCCAATGGTGTTGGTGCGCCTCGCGGCCATCGCGCGGGCCCCGAAATTTGGGGAATACCCGAGGGCTTCAATTGCTGCGAGTACTTTGTCTTTTGTACGAGGCGAGACCCGATCCGGGAAGTTTAGACAGCGCGAAACAGTGGCCGTTGAAACGCCCGCCGTTGTCGCGACATCGTGCAGCGTTGGTATGGCGCGTTTGCTATTCATTTTTGTCCATCATTTCGATTTCGGTCAATCTAGCTGTTCAAACCGAAAAGGGCAAAACCTTTGCAGGCGCAGAAATGTAAAGGCTTGCATTTTAAAAATGGAACGGCTTACATGAAGAGAGATTCGGCTTAGCGATCGGGAGGGAACGCGACATGCCGCTATACGGGGCGATCTTATTATTTGTGGTTTTTGCAGTGAACGTCGGGCTTGGCTCGGCTGCGAATGCGGCATTTTTGAACGATGTTGGGGAGATGCTGCTTTTGGGAGCCGTCGCCATTTTGTTCGTGATCGCAATCTTAAAGAAAGAAGCCGAAGCCAAAAAATAGGCATGGCGCAGACGTCCAGGGAGGACATTACATTGAAAAAGCATAACGACGAAATCAAGTCGGCAGAGCGCCGTAATTTTCTGAAACTTGCAGGCATGGGCAGCTTTACAGCCGCTCTTGTGGCTGGTGCTGCTGGGTCGCTCTGGTCGACTGAGGTCGCCGCTCAAACTGCAAATGAGGAACGCGACCGCGAGGCCGCGGCCGAGCATGTTATGACAATTGCAACGGCCTATGTTTTGGGTGCGACACGCAGCTATCCGATCATGCAGTTGGACCTTAAGGAGAACATCCAGAATGCCACGAACGGTAAGGTCTACGTGAAATTGGCCCCCGGTGGTCAGTTGGGTTCGGGCGGTGAGCTGGTCCAGAAAGTGCAAGGTGGCACGATCCAAGCGGCACAGCATTCGATTTCGAACTTTGCGCCATTTGCGCCTGTGACTGACCTGATCAACTTGCCATACCTGTGTGGGTCTAATCAACGTTTCACCAACTTGGTGCATTCCGATGTTTGGGCGACGGAAGTGAACCCAAAGGTTGAGGCCGCTGGCTTTAAGCCGCTGTTCTACGTCAATATCGACCCGCGCGTTGTTGCGGTTCGTAAGGGTGGGGCAGGCGCTGTTCTTTCTCCTAGCGATCTGAGCGGCGTGAAATTCCGCGTTCCGGGTTCGGCGATGTTGCAGCAGTACTACCGTATGGTTGGCGCAAACCCGACACCAGTTGCATGGGGCGAAACACCTTCTGCGATCAAGCAGGGCGTTGCTGATGCGCTCGATCCATCCGTTGGCGCGCTTTATGTCTTTGGCTTCAAGGATATCTTGTCGCACGTGACATTCACCCAAGCGGTGCCAGACAGCCAAGTTTACTCTTGTAACCTTGAGTGGTTCAATTCCATGCCCGCTGACATTCAGGACGGGATCATGGAAGCGTCCGAGATCACACGCCACCAGAACCTTGCCAAAGTACCATCATCGCGGAACTACGCGATGGCGGAATTGCGCAAAGCGGGCGTTGAATTCCATTCGCTGTCAGATGACCAATTGGCCGAGTGGCAGTCCGTTGGCGGCTACCAATTGCCAGAGTGGGATAGCTTCAAAACCGAACTTGCAGGCTCCATGGATGTCTTTGCGAAACTGGAAGAAGCAGCGGGAACAATAGGCCGCTACTACGTCCACGACGCGTAAATCACTGTGCGGGCGCCCGATGCGGCGCCTGCATTCCATGTCCGCAAGCTGGTGAGGTGAGTGATGCATTTCCTAAGACTACTCGACCGCAATGCGGAGAAATGGGCGCTTTTGGTGTTCTATTCGATGCTGGTCATCACGATGGCCGTCGAGGTATTGCGCCGCGAAGTGTTCTCTTACTCCTCGATCTGGGGCGAAGAAATCGTCCGTTATTCATTCATCTATCTCGCGTGGATCGGTGCGGCTGCGGCGGTGAAAGAACGCGCGCATATTCGCATCGATGTGCTGATGCATTATCTAAGCCCCCGACTAAAGGCATTGCTCTACATTTTCGGGGACTTTGTCATGCTGGCCGTCGCCATTGGTGCCCTCGTCTGGTCTTTTGAAACGGTAATGGTCTCTTGGGAGTTCGGGTCAGTGAGCCACGGATTGCGGGTTTCGCTCGTCTGGTTTCTCATGGCTGTCCCCATCGGTTTCGGCCTGATGATCTTGCGACTTTTCCAATCCATCAAACGCGATTTTCGCAGCCTGCGTGACGGTACCCCCGTCTACGAAGGCGATAAATTGTTCGACTGAGGGGACGTCACATGCTGTTTAATACCCTTCAACAAGCAGTTGAGCTCGGATGGGATTTCTATCTGCCTGTCATCTTGTTTGTCGTGCTTTGTGCGCTGGCGGTGCCTGTGTGGGCCTCCATCGGTGTCACGGCGATTGCGATGCTGTATCTGTCTGGCGACTTGCCGCTGGAGCTTGTGGGCGAGAGCCTTTTCTCTGGGATTGATGCCTTTGCCTTGACCGCGGTGCCGCTCTTTATTCTGACGGGCGACGTTCTCGTGCGCACAGGGCTTTCGCGTAAATTCCTTGATGTGGCCGAGGCACTGACCCAATTTGCCAAAGGTGGCTTTGGGTCTGCGACAGTCCTTGTCTGCGGCATGTTCGCTGCGATCTCTGGCTCGGATGCGGCGGGTGCCGCGGCCGTTGGGCGTATGACAATCGACCGACTGGTTGAGGCTGGATATCCGCGCCCTTACGCCTGCGCACTTGTGGCGGCAGGGGCGTGTACGGGTATCCTGATCCCGCCTTCGATTGCTTATATTATCATTGGTTTGGTTTTGGGGATATCGGCCTCGACGTTGTTTTTGGCCGCTCTCATTCCGGGTCTTTTGATCCTGACGTCGATCCTCGTGACCAACATCGTGGTGAACCGCATTTACGGCTATGAAGGCGGCGGTAATCTTTCACTGAACGAATACCTAACCGGTTTACGGAGCGCTGTGGTCTCTGGCTGGTATGCATTCATAGTGCCGGGCATCATCTTTTATGGAATTTTCTCAGGAAAACTCACGCCAACCGAAGCAGGGGCGACGGCCGTCATTGTGACGATCATTATCGGCTTTGTGCTTGGCACGCTCAAGCTCTCTGACTTTCCCGCGATGTTGCTCAGCTCTGCCAAGGTGAACGGGATCATTCTGCCGATCATCGCCTTTTCGCTGCCATTGGCGCAGGCCTTGGCGATCATGGGTGTGCCTCAGGGCTTTGTCTATTCGATCACCGCGTTGACGGATAATACGACGCTTCTGATCTTGATGATGATCGGTATCCTGATTGCCGCTGGCTGCGTGATGGAAACGACCCCGAATATCGTTATTCTGGCGCCGATCCTCAAGCCGCTCGCCGACAATATCGGCATGAATGAAATCCAGTTTTGCATCATGATGATCACGGCTCTTGGGGTTGGTTTTATCACGCCTCCTCTGGGCTTGAACCTGTTTGTGGTCTCAGGCATCACTGGTGAATCCATCCTCAAAATCGCGTGGCGCGCTGTGCCATTTGTCTTCTTCATGCTGATTGTTGTGCTTTTGATTGCCTTCATTCCTGCGATTTCGACCACTTTGCTTCCCGATATCTACAAATAAGGTGTACCCATAATGACACGTGACTATCTTAAGAAAGCGACTTTGACGGCCCAGTCTGGTGCCTCTGATGTGCACGACCTTGTGCGCGGTATCCTTGACGATATCGAGGCGGGTGGTGACGACAAAGCACGCGAGTATGCTGCGAAGTTTGATAAATACGACGGCAACATTATCCTGACAGAGGCCGAGATTGCCGCCGCCTGTGATCTCGTTCCGCAAAAACTCAAGGAAGACATCCAGTTCGCCCATGACAACGTCAAACGTTTTGCCCAAGCCCAAAAGGCAACTGTCAGCGATATCGAATACGAGGTCGTGCCAGGGTTGATCGCGGGTCAAAAGGCGATCCCTGTTGAGGCGGCGGGCTGCTATATTCCAGGTGGGCGTTATAGCCACATCGCCTCTGCGATTATGACGGTGACGACGGCGAAGGTAGCGGGTTGTAAGCATATTATCGCAACATCTCCGCCCCGTCCCGGCGTGGGTGTTGCCCCTGCGATTGTCTATGCGGCCCATATTTGCGGTGCTGACACGGTCATGGCGCTGGGCGGTGTGCAGGGTGTGGCCGCGATGACATTCGGCCTGTTTGGATTGCCAAAAGCGAACATTCTTGTTGGCCCCGGAAACCAGTTTGTAGCCGAGGCCAAGCGTATTCTGTTTGGCCGCGTTGGCATTGATATGATCGCAGGACCGACCGATAGTTTGATCCTTGCTGATAAAACCGCTGACCCGCATATCGTGGCGACCGATTTGGTGTCGCAGGCCGAGCACGGCTATAACTCACCCGTTTGGCTGATCACTGATGACCGCGCTTTGGCCGAAGATGTGATGGCCCGGGTGCCTGCCTTGATCGAAGACCTACCAGAATTGAACCGCGACAACGCCTTTGCCGCGTGGCGCGATTATGCAGAGGTGATTGTCTGTTCCGACCGCGAAGAAATGGCGGCCTGTTCCGATGAATACGCGCCAGAGCATCTAACCGTGCAGGCGCAAGATCTCGATTGGTGGTTGAGCCGCTTGTCCTGCTATGGCTCGTTGTTCTTGGGCGAAGAGACGACCGTGTCTTACGGCGATAAGGCGTCGGGCACAAACCACGTGCTGCCGACATCCGGTGCTGCGGGATATACAGGTGGCCTTTCTGTGCACAAGTATATGAAGATCGTAACATGGCAGAAATCCACCCGCGAAGGGTCAAAGCGGGTTGCACAAGCTACAGCGCGTATCTCGCGTTTGGAAGGTATGGAAGGTCACGCGCGCGCGGCTGACGTGCGCCTTGCCAAATACTTCCCTGGTGAAAACTTCGATTTGACTGCCAATGGGTGATCCGCGCGATCTTTTTGATCTGACGGGGCGGGTGGCTTGTGTCACCGGCGCCAGCGCTGGCTTGGGCCAGCGTGCAGCGATTGCCTTGGCGAATGCAGGCGCGCGCGTCGTTGGCGTTGCGCGCCGAGCAGATGCGCTGGACGATTGGGTTGCGCGCACAGGGGCGAATGCTGCCGCTGTCGCGGCTGACCTGTCGCAGCGCGATCAGATTGCCGATATTGCGAGGCGGATCACTGAGCCGTTTGGCGCACCTGATATCCTCGTGCATGCCGCTGGGATCAACACCCGCGAAGCGGCGGATGATGTCACGGACGCGGGCTGGGATGTGACGATGAACCTCAATCTGGCGGCACCCTTCTTTCTGAGCCAAGCCCTCGTGCCTGCGATGAAAGCAAAGGGTTGGGGTCGCATCGTGAATTTTGCCAGCCTGCAAACCACCCGCGCTTTTCCTGCGGGGATCGCCTATGGCGCGTCCAAGGCCGGGATCGGACAGTTGACCCGTGCCATGGCCGAGGCGTGGTCGCGTGCGGGCATCACGGCCAACGCAATTGGACCGGGGTTCTTTCCGACCGAACTGACTGGTCCGGTTTTTGCCGACCCTGAGCGGGCGGCACGCAATGCAGCGCAGACTTGCATCGGGCGCAATGGTGCGCTTGAGGATATCGACGGGCCGCTGTTGTTTTTATGCTCAAACGCCTCGTCTTATGTCACAGGTCAGGTGCTAATGGTTGACGGGGGGTTCACCGCGAAATGAAGGCTTTGGTTTATGACGCAGTTGAAAAGCTGACATATCGGGACATGCCTGATCCTTTTGCGGGTGCGGGCCAAAGCCTGATCCGCGTTGAGGCTTCGGGCATTTGCGGATCAGACATGCATGCGTTTTTGGGGCATGACGAGCGGCGACCGTCGCCATTGATCTTGGGTCATGAGGCGGCGGGCACGATTGTTGGTGGGCCGCGGGATGGGACACGGGTTACGATCAATCCGCTGGTGACCTGTGGGAAGTGTCGGGCTTGTAAGGCGGGGCGCGACAACCTCTGCCCCGAGCGGATGATCATTTCGATGCCGCCACGCGAAGGCGCGTTTGCCGAAATGGTGGTGATGCGTGACGAGAACCTCGTGACGGTGCCCGATGATGTGCCTCTGCGTAAAGCGGCCCTTGCAGAGCCTTTGGCCTGTGGTTGGCATGCAGTACGATTGGGCGCTGCTGCGCTGAGTTTGCATCTCAAAGATGCAGCCTGCCATGTTATTGGCGGTGGTGCGATCGGCGTTGGCGCGGCCCTTGCGCTGCGGGCCTTTGGGGCGACGAAAATTACCGTGGCTGAACCCAATGCGCTACGCCGTGCAACGCTGGATCAGATCGATGGCTTCGACGCTGTTGCGCCTGATGTCGTCACCTCTGCCGATCTGGTGATTGACGGGGTCGGATATGCGGCGACGCGGGCGGATGCGACCAAGATCACAAATCCGGGCGGCGTGATCATGCACATCGGTCTTGGCGAAGGGGCCGGTGGGCTCGATATTCGCCGGATGACCTTGCAAGAGATCAGCTTTGTCGGGACCTATACCTATACCGCGCAAGATTTCCGCGATACCGCAGAAGCGATTTTTGACGGACGCCTCGGGGCACTTGATTGGACAGAGCAGCGGTCCCTGAGCCAAGGTCAAGCCGCCTTTGACGATATCCGTGCGGGCCGCGTTGCGGCCCCAAAAATAATCCTTGAGCCGACGGGTGACGACCTTGCCTGATCTGCTCTATCACTTGTTTTAACTTTTCATCCCGCGAAGGAGCGACCCTTGAGTATAGATAAGAAAATCGTGGACGATATGGTGGCGAATGGCATTTCATTCGTGACCACCGTGCCATGTAAACAACTGGCTGGTGTGATCGAAGAAGTCGATGCACGCCCTGAAATCTTCCATATCCCGTCGAATAAAGAAGACGAGGGAATGGGCCTTTGCGCTGGTGCGTGGATGGGCGGCAAACGCCCTGCAATCATCATGCAAAACACCGCAATTGGTGTGACGATCAATACGCTTGCGACGTTGACCCAGTACTACCGGATGCCGCTTCCTATGATCATTTCCTACCGTGGAGAGCTTCGTGAACCTGTGGCTTGTCAGGTCGAGATGGCTGTGCATACCAAGGCGCTGCTCGCGCAGATGCACATCCCGACTTATCACTTTCACAAGGAAAGCGACGCCAGCGAGCTTGACGCGATTCTGAAATACACATTCATGTGCAACAAACCTGTGGCGATCCTGACGGATGCGTCCTTCTGGGGAGGCTACGGCGACCAATGATCCGTTCAGAAATCCTGCGCGAAATCGCGCCAATTCTTCATGACCAATTGGTCGTTTGTAACATTGGTCTGCCCAGCCAAGAGCTGCATATGATCGACGACAATGCCAAGAATTTTTACATGCTTGGCACGATGGGCCTATCCTCGTCCATCGGGCTGGGCCTTGCTTTGTCGCAACCTAAAACTGTGATCTCGATTGACGGTGACGGTTCTGTTTTGACGAACCTTGGCACGCTGCCAACCATCGCTAACAACGTGGCCGACAACTATATCTTGATGATTATCGACAATGGGTCATATGGCTCGACGGGTGACCAGCCAACCTATGCAGGCAAGAAAACCAAGCTTGAAAAAGTGGCCGAAGCCTGTGGTTGCGAGAATGTCGTCGTTTGCATAGACGTCGACACTGGCAAGGTTTTGCAAGCAGCGATTGATAGCAAAAAGATGACCGTGATCGTGGTGAAATGCGACAGCGGCAACATCAAACTGCCTGTTATCACCATGGATCCTGTTGTGATCCGTGATCGGTTTATGAAGGCCGTGGCAAGCTAACCGATGGCTATTGGCATCCATTCAAGTGCGGACGCACGACGGCTAGCACGTCGTCGTTTGCCGCGCATGATTTTCGATTATATCGATGGTGCCGCAGGCGATGAAACGGGGGCTGCGCGTAATCGGGCGGCCCTTGACGCGATTGAGTTGCGCCCACGCATTCTGCGGGACGTAAGCAATCGATCCTTGGCTGTTCCGCTCTTTGGGCCGATGGCCAAGGCACCTTTTGGGATTAGCCCAATGGGCATGTGCAACCTGTCTGCGCCCGGCGCTGATTTGATGCTGGCGCGCTTGGCCGCGCGTGAACATGTGCCGCTTGGGGTCTCAACCGTGGCTTCAACGGCAATGGAACCATTGATCGAGGCGGCTGAAGGTCACGCGTGGTTCCAACTCTATTTTAGCGGCGATGGGTCTGGCACCTTTAAGCTGGTCGAGCGAGCACAATCGGCGGGTTATAAAACGATCGTTTTGACCGTAGATGTGCCAGAGGTGGGGCGTAGGCCGCGCGAGCTGCGGCATGGGTTCACGATGCCGTTTCGGATCGGGCCGAAACAGTTCCTCGACTTTGCGCTACATCCGCGTTGGTCGCTGACGACCCTTGCAAAAGGGCGGCCCGAAATGGCCAATTTCCAGCGAGACGGCTACACATTTGATCGCACCGAAAGCCGCGCAAAGGCGAACTGGGACACGCTTGCGAGACTCCGTGATATATGGGATGGCAAGCTTGTCGTGAAGGGCGTTCTGGATGCTGAGGATGCAATGATCCTGAAGGCCGCCGGCGTCGATGCCATCCAAGTTTCCAGCCACGGTTCACGACAACTAGACAGCGCGCCACGCCCTATTCTTGCACTTGAAAAGATACGCGCAGTGGTCGGGGCAGACTTTCCGCTTTTCTATGACACGGGGCTTCGCAGTGGTGACGATGTTGTGAAGGCTTATCAGCAGGGGGCTAATTTTTGTTTTCTTGGCCGCATCTTGCAGTTCGCTATTGCGGCAGGTGGCGAGGAAGGCTTGCACGAACTTTGGAGTGTCCTGAAGGCGGAAACCAATATCGTATTGGCGCAGATCGGCCAAACGTCTGTCATTCCCAACAAAGATATTTAAGTAGCAAGAATGACCCAAAGCTGAACAATCCTTGAAACAACGATCTGCGCTTTGAGTGTTAAGGTGTCAAAACTCTCGGCTTCGGGCCAATTCATCCGAAGATGCACTCTAAATTGGTTCCGTGCACGTTCTGGTAGCGGACCCTATTTGTGCAAATTATCGCAACTTTCGTTTCATTCGGTAATGTGATTGCTTGACGGCATTTTTCCCCACCATAACCATACCTTCGCGAGCGCCGCGACTGATAATTTTGGGATATAGTGTTGAAAAAAGGTTGTATTGGAGGCGAGTACCGGAATCGTTTATAAAATAATAAGATGTTGTTTTGTAACGATTAAATTATTTATTTAGTGCCTTGGTTCGTGCTGGTTTTAGTGCCTAATCCACAAGGGGTCATTAGCTGAAGTTTATTACTGGTCACTATTTGGAAAAGTGCGAGATTAGTCCTTAATACGATTGGTCAATTGTGCGCTGCTATTACTTAGATGTTGAGTTTCGTTGTTGATGAACCGTAACTCGCAAAGCTTCAAAATAGTCAGACTACTGATAGCTCTGCATTCCACGCAGAAGTTAATTCGCTTTAAGTGTTATAATATAACACATTGCTGTACTTTCGAGACGTTATGTGGTATAACTATCCATAGTAAAGCAGCTTCGATTTAGCGGCACGTTTGCCTCCTGCTTTGCATTCATCACATCAATATCACCGAAAGGAGCGCTTCTATGTTTGAAGAGCCACTGACTTTTGAGTCGTTCATCCAGTTACGACGCACTAATCCTGACCTGTATCATACGCTTGAAGTGCATCGTTGGATGATCACCAGCATGGAACAGCTTGGCAGTTCATTCTTCACTAGCTTTAGTGGCACGGAGGTTTGTGATGGACATTGTTGAGCTTATCCAATCCGCCAAGGCCCGTATTGCCAGTAACGATCCTGTGTTTAACGAGCAGGTCAGCACGACAGTTGGATTACTTCGCTCTCTAGGCATCCTGTCTCACAGTAGGACAAGCATGAACGGTCATGTCCATCAGGCTTTCGCTGGGGCGCTTGTAGCGGCCTACCATAACCACATGGATGTTGAGGTGTATTCGAGGCGTCAGGATGACCTACACCGTCGAGGTGCAAGTACTCGCATTATAGCGTGGCTGGATGACTGTGTGGCTAAAGGCGTCCTGTCTCAGAGTAATGGTCTGAAGTATGC
>Ga0102900_1000146_pt1 | contig 26263 bp, 23 predicted proteins | sample Colrivmeta1555C3_FD_78449 | JGI IMG/M metagenome (GOLD analysis project Ga0102900, IMG submission 78449) | Estuarine microbial communities from the Columbia River estuary - metaG 1555C-3 | ecosystem: Environmental > Aquatic > Marine > Intertidal zone > Estuary | place: USA: Columbia River...
AGCTGGGTATGGTAAAAATTTAATGGAGAATTTTTATTCTACAAACGTTTTATCGGCTGGTACCGGTATAAAATTAAATGAACGTTTTTATTTTCAAATCAATTTCATTCAATCAAAAGAAACCCAGAAAAGGACTTATCCTAACAATCCCAATGATTATTACTTCAATCATGTTGTTAGTTTTTCAACTTCTTGTCGTTTTCTGGGTAATAAAAACTGGATAAGCCCAAGCGCAACCTTTGATATTGGTAATGAAATAGCATCCAATGCAAGGGGGAAACTAATTAACAATTTTAATATATACGAAGACGAACACTATGATCAGCCATTAACAAAATACATAAGAGGTAAGCTTTTCTTAAAAGCGAAGCTACAAGCAGATTTTAAGTACAAAGACTTTAACTTTTTAATTGGTGCCGGATATACCAAATTTACTTATGAAAGGTATGACTTAGACCCTGTTTCAATAAATTATGAAGTTGTTGGTTTTACCATAGAAGAAAAAGAACTAAGTGGTTACAATGGCCTTAGTTTAGATGCATCTTTGCGCTACACGCTAGATTTTGGTAAAAACAAGGAAAAATAACACCACTATCATTATGAGAGCACTTTTAATTGTTTTTCTATTATACGCACAAACCGCTTTTTGCCAAATTAAAGTGCGTCCAATAGTTGAAGCTGGGTATGGTAAAAATTTAATGGATGGTTTTTATCTTACTAATGTTTTGTTTGCCGGTGGTGGTATAAAATTGAATGACCGTTTTTATTTTCAAGTTAATTTTATTCAATCAAAAGATATTGTGAAGAGCCATATATTATCTAATACAAATGATTTCTATTTCAATCAAGTACTTACCTTTTCAACAGCTTGTCGCTTTCTGGGTGATAAAAAATGGATAAGTCCAAGTGTTACATTTGAAGTTGGGGAAGAAATCACATCAAATGCCAGAGGTAAACTTATAAACTACTTCAACATATACGATATTGAAGATTATGGAGGAGAACCAACAACATTATACGATAAAGGTAAGCTTTTCTTAAAAGCGAAGCTACAAGCAGATTTTAAGTACAAAGACTTTAACTTTTTAATTGGTGCCGGATATACCAAATTTACCTATGAAGAGTATGATTTAGACCCTATCTATTCTTCATATGAAGTTGTTGGTTTTACCATAGAAGAAAAAGAACTAAGTGGTTACAATGGCCTAAGTTTAGATGCATCTTTGCGCTACACCTTAGATTTTGGTAAAAACAAAGAGAAATAGTTCTGGAGAGATAAAAACAGCAACCTTAAACAAAATGAAACGAAGCATAGTAGATTTACAGAAACCAACCAAAATGAATTGCTTAAAATTAGTAACACTCTCAATTGCATTGCTTTTCATGTCATGTTCTTCAGACACAGTAAATAAAGAAACCGATAACACCCATAAAGAAGCTTGCTGTGCAAAAGAAAGCAGTACAAAAACTTCCGAAAGCTCTGAAATAACGTGTCCTGAATGCGGGCACAAAAAAACCGAAGTGCTTCCCACAGATGTTTGTGCAATTAAATATACCTGTGAAAAATGTAAAACTGAACTAACACCAAAAGATGGTGATTGTTGTGTGTTTTGTACCTACGGGACGCATAAATGTCCTTCCATGCAAGAAGAATAAGGGTTCTTTTTAACTTTCAAAGTAAAGGCCATCTCTGTTCATAATTGACTCACAACTAACAGAGTAAAAATCCTAGGCCAACAATGCCTATTGCGCCATCAATTGCGCCGGCACAATACATGTCTGAAGGTTCCTTATTAAGCAAGGCTAATAATAGTAACACTGTTGCAAACGCTAATAATATTGGGGCAAACATTAAGTCATCGCCAAAGCTTAACCAAAAGAAAAAGACAGAAATACAAAATAAGGTCAATGCGATAATTTTTGCCCACCACGCACCTACCAACTGTGGAATTGTGTTGTGGTAATCCTCGTCATACTTTAAATCTCGTATATCGAAAGGAATTGTAACAGCAATGAGGAAGCAATACACAAAAGCAATGCTCGATACTGACGGTAGCACTCCTCGCTCAACAAAATGTGGAAAGACACAAACAACAATTAACCACGTAAATGCAATGGCATGTATTTTAAGAAAAGGTATGCTTCGAATGTTTTTACCGCCAATTTTTAAAACATAAAAAACAGAAACAATGGATGAGGTAATGATTAACAACCAAGCCCGCTTATCCCACAACTGAATTACGTTTATTAACACCCAAAAAGCACCAATACCAGAGGCTAGGGAAAGAATAAAAATCAATTTTTGGTTCTGTTTCACCCATTTTAACCAAGGTGTTTGACTTAAATCAATGACTTTATAAAGACGTTGTAAATTGTAAATACTGAATGTGGCTAATGCCGAAAAAACACCATACAATAAGCCCTTTTCTAACTCAAACAGGTTGCAAAGACCTGCAGTAAACAAACCTGCAGAAATTGCTACAATAACATTTAAATAGATAATTTTTAATGCGAAATTCTTCAACCTTACTTGTTTAACAAAGCTGTTAATACCTTCTCAATAGAAATATCTTCGATGCAATAGCAGTCTTTCCCTGCTTTGCAGGCTGGACATTTTTCATCTAAAACAAGAATGTTAACATACTTACCCAAAGATTTCCAACGACCTGGGTGAATTGGTTTTTTAGGTGAAAAAAGTCCGATTGCTTGCACACCCATGTAACCTGCAATGTGCAGTGGACCGGTGGAACATGAAACAAATCCCTTCGCATTGGCAATTAGCTTAATCAGTTGATCGAGCGTTAGCTGTCCTGTTGTGTCAATAATTCCATCCTTTTGAGGAATGTTATCTCTAAATAACAATCCTTCTTTCTCTGTACCGGTAAACAAAACAAGGTAATCTTGCTGCGCTAGTTCAATCGCTAATTGAAAATACTTCTCAATTGGCCATTCTTTTGCGCTTCCTTGAGACTTTGGGTGTAAAACGACATAATTGTCTATCGCATTAAATTTCAGCGGCAAATCGACCTGTTTCTTTTGAAAATGAACCGTCGTATCATTAATTGCTTCCATTGATGGAATTTTCTCTAATCCCAGCGGTCGAAGTAACTCATGATTTAATTGAGACTCATGCAATTCAGAATTTTTTCTCGTAAAATTAACCCTTACATTACACGTTAATAAATGAAACAAGCGATGCGATGTACCAATCCTGTTTACTATTTTACACTTCTTTGCTAATCTGGCTATTTCTTTGTTGGGAAAAACATGAATGATGCAATCAACATTCAGCGCACTCATTTTTTTTGTTTTTTCGTCGTCAGACAAAGAAGTATAATCGTCCCAATTTTCAAAAGCATCAATGCATTGATAACGATTAATAATGGGTTGTGTGTAGTTCTTTCCTAAGAAGATGATTTTGGATTCAGGGAACTTGCTTTTTATCCAAGCACAAATCGGCAAAGTGAGCATAACATCACCAATGCTATCCGTTCTACTAATTAAGATCGATTTAGGCTGGATGTTTTTCATTTTGTAATCGAATTAACTCTTTGTATTTAAAAACATTAGACTGCGCACTGATTTGGGCAATTTTGAAGCCCATCCAACCATCTAAGAATCCCGCTTTGATAAAATACATGGCTACAAATCTTCCTAAACCACTTAACCAAGGTTTTAAAACACCGGCGCGCTTTCCTTTTTTGTACATTTTTAATGCCGTAAGGGTGGAGTATTTATCTGCTCGAGCTCTATGGTCTTTGTACGAATAATACGAGTAATGCTCCAAATGACCTTGAAGATTAATCACTTTAAAGTCTGCTGGATAAACCAATTCTTCATGCACAAATTCACCATCCCAATACACATCCTTTTTCGGAAACAACCTTGTTTTAACATCCGGGTACCAACCTGAGTGTTTAATCCACTTACCACAGTAATTCGTAATTCTAGAAAGACTGTAAATTTGCGGGCTATCTTCCTCTTTAATGGCTAAGATTGCACTTTCCAATTCTTGATCTAAGCACTCATCTGCATCAATTGAAAGGATGTAATCGTGTTGTGCTAAACCATTTAAATGATTTTTACTTTGAGAATATCCTTCCCATTTTCGCTGAACAAAAGTAACCCCTTGTTCCTTACAAATGGCTTCTGTTTTATCCGTTGAGAACGAGTCCAACACAATAATTTCATCCGCCACATTTTTTAAAGACAAAATACATCTTTCAATGTTTCGCTCCTCGTTTAATGTTATGATTGTTGCTGAAATCTTCATTTAACAAATTCCACACTTCTTAAAATTGCTTGTACTTCTCTTAATGGATGCGTCCAGCTAGTAGTTGGAGGTGCGTCTACATATCCACTTAAACAAACCATTTTCTTGGTTTTTGGATGCACAAAATGAAATGCCCAAAATGCTCCACCAGTACTATGAATTGGTTTCCCTGTAAACATAAACATTCCGCGAATTTCAATTCCATCAATCGTTGCAGATTCATTTGAAACATACTTTGCTTCCGGATAAATTCTTTTGTCGTACTGCGTACCCATGTATAATCCTTCAATTTCATGAGGAACGTTGTATTTCAACATCGTATCTCTATCCTTCAATAATTGATTTACACCATATTGCGTTGTGTCTTTGTAATCGTATTGATAGATCATTAAACCTGAAAACACCGAACCAACATCTTCCGTTCCAGAACCTACAAATTCAATCGGTCTAGATGCTGGTGGAAATTCAATTCTGAAAAAATTCTTTCGAGATGTAACAAGAGAAGCATTGGATGGAAGTTCCACTTTAATTCCAAAGTTTTTCTTGATTCTTTCTTTTAGCACTTTGTTTTTACTTCGCTCAAAGTGACGAATGATTCGTCTCCATTCAATGTTGTCAAATTCATCATGAACCTCATCGAGTCCATACTTGCACGTTTCAACAACTTGATTAAAGTCTTTACCGGTAATATCAACAACCAACTGACCTTTTGCCCAAACATCCAAACGCTTTACGATGGATCCTTTTTTACCTTGAAAAGTTGGATCGATATTGATAAATAAGGTGTTTCTGTAGCGCTTTATTCCTTGTGTAAATTGATTTGGGGATCTATGTACCAATGTGAAAGTTGCAACATCTGGAAAATAAGGCATGATCCATTGCGTTAGATTTGAATCCAAGCAGTCTTTTAATTCAGACTCCCAAATTCCATCATCACAAACAACTAAAATTTCGCCGATTTTACCTGTAACAGAGAGTCCGTTTGTTGTATTTCTACCATGAGTTGATTCGCAACTTGATAAAGTAATACTTCCAACAAAAATGGTTAAACCAATTAATAATCCATACAATTTCATACTTCGTTTTTTTGTAAGAACCATCAAAAATCGGACAATTTATTTTACTCTTAATCTTTGTCCTACTGTGATTCTGTCAATATTGACTCCAGGGTTCAATCTTTTTAACTGCGTAATGCTTAAACGGTGACGTTGTGCAATTTTTCCAAACGTATCACCACTGCGAACAGAATAATATTTTTTAGTTGCAACAGGTGCTGTGTTTTCTTGAACAACTTGACCCGAACCAGCTTTTACTTTTAAACGTTGACCAACATAAATTTTTGTTGAGTTTAAACCGTTTATTCTCTGCAACTCAGATACAGACGTTCCATATTTGGTAGCGATCGTACCCAATGATTCACCCGCTTGCACTTTGTGATAGTCGTAAGTTGTTGTATTATTTCCCGTTTCTTGGGTTCCAGAATTTGTATCAGGAATTATTTCAGGATCTGGCGTTTGAATTACAGGCTCATTTTTAGCGATGTAAATACTGTGTTCTAATTGGTAAAGACTGTCTTCCAACCCAACTAAAATTCCGATTTCCTTTAACGGTAACGTAACACAATAATTTGGAACTCCCTTTGGAATGTAATTTTGCTTAAAAATTGGATTTAACTCCCCGATTGTTTCTTCGTCTAATCCCGTTAATTTACTGATTGTAGCAAAATGAATTCCTTTGTTTAGGCACATTGTATCTAACTGATAATACTGAACCTTCGCTTCCATAGGAATGATGTTGTGCTCTGCATGATATGTTAACAAATATGCCGCAGCAATAAAATTAGGCACATATCCTTGCGTTTCTCTCGGTAAAAATGGACGTACTTCCCAATAAGTCAATTTATTTCCTGACCTTCTAATTGCTTTGTTTACATTCCCAGGTCCAGCGTTGTATGCAGCCAAAGCTAAATTCCAATCGTTGTAGATTCCGTATAATTTCTTAAGGTACAAGCATGCTGCTTCAGTAGCCATTTCAGGATCCATACGCTCATCAACGTATGAGTTTTCGGTAAGACCAAACATTCTACCTGTAGCATACATAAATTGCCAAAGACCAAGTGCGCCTGCTCTTGATTTTACTTGAGGTCTTAAACCACTTTCAATAACAGACAAATATTTTAATTCAATTGGTAAACCATGTTTTGCCAATTTCTCTTCAAACATATCAAAATACAAAGCAGATCGCCCTAAAACAACCCTTGCAAATCCCCTTCTTTTTGTAACGAAAAAATTAATTGTTGACAACGTAGCATCGTTACAATCTAAATGAAACGGACTCATTTCGTTCATTACATTTAAACGTTCGCAATAAACCTCCCTTGAATATTCAGGAATGTCGTTTGCTTCAAAATTCAACGCATCTATTATCGAATCATAATTATCTCCTTCAGACATTTCAGCATAGAACAAATCAAGACTTTGTTCTATCGTTTTTATCATAGCTTCTCCTCTTAGGCTATCTTCTGCCGTCCATTTTTTAGGTTGAGCCAAAGCGACTGTTCCTATTAAAAGGAATAATATGGATGATAAAATCTTCATTATTTTTTAAGAATGTTTTCTATGACTCTAGAAAAATTAAACATTTGTTTTTCTTCAAAGTGATTCGCAATTATTTGAATTCCCATCGGTAACCCATTTGAATGCGTACCTAATGGAATTGAAATTGCAGGATTTCCTGTTAGATTAGCGTGAACAGTATAAATGTCTTGCAAATACATTGAAATTGGATCCTTCACAGAGTTAATTTCAAAAGGTGTTGTTGGTGTTGTTGGAAGCAAAATAAAATCGAAATCGTTTAAAATTTCATTCGTTTTATCTTGTAAAACCCTTCTTACTTTTTGCCCTTTTGTATAATAGGCATCGTAATAGCCATGAGAAAGAACAAACGTACCCGTCATTATTCTTCTTTGAACTTCAGGTCCAAAACCAACACTTCTCGATTTTTTATACGTTTCCTCTACACCTTGTGCTGATTTATCTTGATATCCATAATGAACTCCGTCAAAACGAGCTAAATTAGATGATGCCTCAGCAGTAGTTAAAACATAATAAACAGGTACCATGTAATCCAAATATGGAAAAGATACTAGTTCAACTTCGTGTCCTTGTTTTTTTAACGCTTCGATTGTTTCATTCAATCCATTTTGAATTTCTGGATCTAATCCTTCCATTTCAATGCCCTCTTTTATGACGGCAATTTTTAATTTTTGAACTGGATCAACCTGCGTATATTTTTCTACTTCTTTTGTGGAAGCAGTAGAATCAAACTCATCTGGACCCGCCATTACTTCAAGTAAAAGAGCAGCGTCGTCTATTGAATTTGTAAACGGTCCAATTTGGTCGAATGATGAAGCATAGGCGATTAAACCATGGCGACTAATTCTACCATAAGTTGGTTTGTACCCAATTGTTCCTGTAAAACTTGCTGGCTGTCTTATGGAGCCACCCGTGTCGCTTCCTAAAGCTACAGTGCACATTCCCGCAGCAACTGCTGCTGCTGAACCTCCAGATGAACCACCAGGAACAAATTTGTTGTTTACAGGATTTAGAACCGGACCGAATGCAGAATTTTCATTGGAACTACCCATTGCAAATTCATCACAATTAAGTCTTCCTATGATAATTGCATCTTCATCGATTAAACGTTGAACTGCGGTACCCGTAAACAGGGATTCAAATCCCTCTAAAATTTTTGATGCAGCAGATACTTTATGGTCTTTATAGCACAAATTGTCTTTTATTCCGACAACCATTCCCGCTAATTTTCCAGCGGTACCGTTTGCTATTTTAGCATCTACTATTTTTGCGCTTTCTTTAGCAGAATCTGCAAACACTTCTAAAAATGCATTAAGATTTTTATTCTCTTCAATGGCATTCAAGTATCCTTCGAGTATATTCATAACAGAATTACCCGAAGCAAGAGACTCTTGTACTTCAGTAAAAGTTCGCAACTTCATTATAATTTATTCTTTTTCTTCTTTTGGTTCTGCTACTTCTTCTGGTTTTGAAGCATCTTTAAACTCTTTTACGCCTTTACCAAGCCCTTTCATTAGTTCTGGTATTTTTTTACCTCCAAAAAGCAACAGAGCTACTACTAAAATTGCTATAACCTGCCATGGTCCAAAAACTCCTAATATCATCGTTTTTATTTTATATAATATGAGCAAAGTTACTCAATATTGGGCAAACTTTTAAGCCCATTAATTTTAATCTGTTAAATTTTTAGAAAGTAAAACAAAAGCCATTCATATGATTATGAATGGCTTCTCTTTCAAATCTTAAATTATTATAGTTTTCTTGCTACTTCAACTTCTTCAAAGGCCTCAACAATGTCACCTTCTTTAATGTCGTTATAACGTTCTATATTTAAACCACACTCATAGTTGTTCTTAACTTCTTTCACATCATCTTTGAATCGTTTCAATGAACCAAGTTTACCTGTATGAACAACAATTCCGTCTCTAATAATTCTAATGTTAGAACTACGTTTGATGATACCTTCTGTAACATAACATCCAGCAATTGTACCAACTTTAGTAATGTTAAACGTTTCTCTAATTTCAGCAGAACCAATGATTTTCTCTTCAATGTCTGGAGAAAGCATTCCTTCCATTGCAGATTTAATTTCTTCGATTGCTTTGTAAATTACAGAGTATAGACGAATATCAATTTGTTCTGCTTCAGCAAGCTTACGCGCACTTAAAGATGGTCTTACTTGGAAACCAAGAATAATTGCATCAGATGCAGATGCTAAATTCACATCAGCCTCAGAAATTGCTCCAACACCTTTGTGAACGATATTCACTTGGATTTCATCCGTAGATAATTGAATTAATGAATCAGACAATGCCTCGATAGATCCATCAACATCCCCTTTAACGATCAAGTTCAACTCTTTAAAGTCACCAATTGCTAAACGACGTCCAATTTCATCTAATGTAATATGTTTCGTAGTTCTTAATCCTTGTTCTCTATGCAATTGCTCACGTTTCGCTGCGATTGATTTTGCTTCACGCTCATCAGCCATAACATAGAATTTATCTCCTGCTGATGGTGCTCCGTTAATACCAAGTACAGAAACTGGCATTGCAGGACCAACAGTATCAACAACAACACCATGTTCATCGTGCATTGCTTTTACTCTACCGTAGTTTTTACCTACAAGCATTACATCTCCCACCTTCAATGTACCTGCTTCAACAAGCATGTTTGTTACGTAACCTTTTCCTTTATCTAAAGAAGATTCAATTACAGTACCAATTGCATTTTTATTTGGGTTTGCTTTAAGGTCTAACAATTCAGCCTCTAGCAATACTTTCTCTAACAATTCATCAATATTGATGTTTTGTTTTGCAGAAATTTCTTGACATTGGAATTTACCACCCCATTCTTCAACAAGAATGTTCATTTGTGACAATTGCTCTCTAATTCTATCCGGATTAGCACCTGGTTTGTCAATTTTGTTAATTGCAAATACCATCGGAACGTTTGCCGATTGTGCGTGAGAAATTGCCTCTTTTGTTTGTGGCATTATTTCATCATCCGCCGCTGCAATAATAATCGCAACATCGGTAACTTGTGCTCCCCTTGCACGCATTGCGGTAAACGCCTCGTGACCAGGAGTATCAAGGAAAGTCATTCTTCTACCATCCTTTAACTTAACATTGTAAGCTCCAATGTGCTGCGTAATTCCACCAGCCTCACCGTCTACAACGTTTTCGTTTCTAATTCTATCTAACAAAGAAGTTTTACCGTGGTCAACGTGACCCATTACCGTAATAATTGGTGGTCTAGCTTCTAAATCTTCTGGTTTGTCTTCTTCTACAGGAATCGACTCTTGAACTTCAGCAGAAACAAACTCTGCTTCATAACCGAACTCTTCAGCAATGATTTGAATTGTTTCAGCATCAAGACGTTGATTAATTGAAGCAAAAATACCTAAAGACATACAAGCCGAAACAACCTCAGTTGCTCCAACATTCATCATTGTACCAAGCTCAGAAACAGTAACAAACTCAGTAAGTTTTAATACTTTTTCTTCTAATTCAGCTTGCGCTTCCTCTTCAAGACGACGCATTGCTACGTTGTCACGTTTAGTTCTTCTATTTTTAGACGCTTTAGATTTCCCACCTTTATTAGATAGTCTTGCTAAAGTTTCTTTAATTTCCTTTTGGATTGATTCTTCCGTAATTTCAGGTTTTGGAACTCTCGCTTTATTCGCTCCACCACCAGGTTTACCTCCTCTATTATGACCTCCTCCTTGATTTGAATTTGAGTTTTGAGAAGCTTGTTTCGTTACATCAACTTTTCTTACTCTTTTTCTCTTCTTACGATCATTATTGTTGTTATTGTTAGAAGATGTTTTAGGTTTTTCAACCGGTAAAACAATTTTCCCAACAATGTTTGGTCCAGTTAACTTCTTAACTGTAGCTCTAATTGTTTCCGTTTCCTCAACCTTTTTTGGCTCTTCCTTAGGTGTTTCGGCTACTGGTTTTTCAACCTCTTTCTTTGGTTCTTCTTTCGCTTTAACAACCTCTTGTTCAACCTTCTTAGGCTCTGGCTTAACCTCTTCCTTTTTAGGTTCTGGTTTCGCTTTTTTATCCGGCCTTGTTTTGCTATTAATTGAAGAAAGGTCAATTTTACCAATAACATTCACTCCAGAAGTAGATTTAACTTCTTCTTCTTTAGCAGCCGGTTTTTCTTCTACAACTGGCTTTTCAACCACAGGTGGAGGAGTAACCTCTTCTTCTTTAACTTCAACCTTTACCTCAACTTTAGGCTCTGGCTTTACCTCTGCAGGTGCCGCTTCTTCTACTTTTTCATTTTTATCTCTCAATGAAATTGTTTCACGTTTTTCGCGTGCAACTGGAGCGTTTTTCGATTGTTCTTTCAAATCATGGTCCGCAGCAAATTCTGTACGTAACATTTCGTACTGTTCCGGCTCCAGCTTCGTGTTTGGGCTTGCATCTATTGATACATTTTTACTTTGTAAGAATTCAACGAGGGTAGTCATACCAACGTTTAATTCTCCAGCCGCTTTTCCTAATCTAATTGGTTTTGCCATATGCTTTTATGCGTCCTTTATTTACTTTTATTAATTCTAAATATACTTAAATGAGTTGTTTTTATTCAAACTCAGCGTTAAGTATTTTGAACAATTCTTTGATTGTTTCTTCTTCTAAGTCAGTTCTTTTAACAAGGTCTTCAACTCCTATGTCAAGAACAGATTTAGCAGTGTCACATCCAATTGCTTTCAATTCATCAATGATCCATCCATCGATTTCATCTGCAAATTCTTCTAAATCTACATCTTCAATATCAACTTCACCATCACGATAAACATCTAATTCATAACCAGTTAATCTACCAGCTAATTTAATATTTAACCCTCCACGACCAATTGCTAAAGAAACTTGATCTGGTTTTAAATATACTTTCGCACGTTTGTCTTCTTCGTCAATTTCAATTGTAGTAATTTTCGCTGGAGACAAAGCTCTTTGAATATACAACTGTGGGTTTGTTGTGAAGTTAATCACATCAATGTTTTCGTTTCTTAATTCTCTTACAATTCCATGAATACGAGAACCTTTCATTCCTACACAAGCTCCAACTGGATCTACTCTATCATCATACGACTCAACAGCAACTTTCGCTCTTCCTCCTGGATCTCTAACAATGTTTTTAATTGTAATTAAACCATCAAATACCTCAGGTACTTCAAGTTCAAACAATCTTTCAAGGAATTCTGGCGCAGTACGAGATAAGATAATCACAGGACTACTGTTTCTCATGTCTACTTTCGCAACAACTGCTCTGATTGCTTCCCTTTTTTGAAATAATCTGATGGAATTTGCTCAGATTTAGGTAAGATTAACTCATTACCTTCATCGTCCAACACCATAATTTCTTTCTTCCAAACTTGGTAAACCTCACCAGTTACGATATCACCAATACGCTCTTTGTAAAGTTTGTATAAATGATCTTTTTCTAATTCCATAATTCTTGAAATTAGATTTTGGCGTAAAGACAAAATGTTTCTTCTTCCAAAGTCAGCGAACTTAAACTCTTCTGTTACTTCTTCACCAATTTCGAAATCTGGCTCAATTTTAATTGCATCAGAGTAAGCCATTTCGATGTTAGAGTCTTCAACCTCTCCATCATCAACAATCTCTTTATTTAAAAAGATTTGAACATCTCCTTTATCGATATTTACGATGACATCAATGTGCTCATCCGTATTAAATTTCTTTTTAAGCATTGCTCTAAACACATCCTCAAGAACGTGCTGCATTGTTTGCCTGTCAATATTCTTTAATTCTTTAAATTCCGAAAACGAATCAACTAACTCTAAATTATCCATACTATCTTATTTGAATGAAATAACAATTTTTGTTTCTTTAACTTGAGTCATCTCAAATGTGTGATTTTCAATGATCTCTTCCTTTTTCTTTTTACCTTCTACTTTTTCTTTTCGAACCGTTTGAATTGTACAATTTTCATGTTGCGCATCAATCAATTCTCCTTCATAAGACTTGCCGTCGTGTAGTTTAATTTTTACTTGACGACCAATGTTCTTTCGATATTGTGGTAAAACTCTTAAGCCGCGATCAAGCCCTGCAGATGAGACGTGCAATTCAAAATCCTGCTCTTCTCTATCTAAGTTGTGTTCCACGTTACGTGAAACAGACATACAGTCCATTACCGAAACATTTCCCTCGTATTTATCAATTTCTACATTAATAATGTTACCCGTTGAAATATTCAAGCTTACAATAAAAAGTCCGTTGTCGAGTTCTTCGATACGTTCTTTAATTAAGGCTGCTACTGTCTTTTTACTAATCATCAGCTATAAAAAGAGGGGACAATCGTCCCCTCATTTTTGTTTTTTACCGCAATAATGCTTTGCAAATATATTAAATCTTTTTTATTTGTCAAATTCCTTTTGTTTTTTCAACATATTGAGAGAACTTTGCGCAAACTGTTTTTTATGTTAGTTGAAATTTCTGATAAAATCATTTCTACCCAAATTTTTGAACGTAAGTTCGTTTGCGATTTAAATGCATGCAAAGGTGCTTGTTGTATTGCTGGAGACGCCGGTGCGCCATTAACTACGGATGAAATTGACATTTTAGAAGAAGAATTTGATGCAATTAAACCCTACATGCGGGCAGAAGGAATTGCTGCTGTAGAAGCTCAAGGAGTTTTTTATGTTGACACAGACAATGACCTAGGCACAACCTTAGTTAATGACAAGGAGTGTGCTTTTGTGTATTTTGATGACAACGGAATTACTAAATGCTCCATTGAACAAGCGCATAAGGATGGTAAAACGAGTTTAAAGAAACCATTGTCTTGCCATTTGTACCCAATTAGAGTTAAGCAGTTTGAAGAGTTTCAAGCAATCAATTATGATGTTTGGAACATTTGCTCGCCCGCCTGTGCATGTGGCGACAAATTAGATGTGCCGGTTTACAAGTTTTTAAAAGAGCCTTTAATTCGAGCTTTTGGTGAGGACTTTTTTAATGAACTTTTAATTGTAGACGAGCAATTTAAAAACGAGAAACAGTAGGTCGCCTTTTTAAAGTTCATTTTTTATTCGTGTTTTCTTTACATCGGCACTAACGTTGGATCTTCGAAAGTATTTACTTTTTCTTTTCTTAAAAAAAGAAATAAGTAACAAAAAGAAATTTAAGACTTCGAAAAGCATTCTGTAAAAGCTACGAAACATTCCAGTCGTTTACCCCAACTCGCTTCGCTCAAACAGGGGTGCACTTCCCTCCATTTATTCTCGTTTTACAACGAATATTTTTAAGGTCGTTTTTAGCATGTTGTTTATTGTCGGAATCAATGTTAGATAAATCGCACTGATCACAGTAGTGAAAAGAAAAAAGCCCCTACATACGTAGAGGCTTTCATATTTAAATTATTTCGTTTTTTATCCTGAACACATTTCACAGTTTTCTGGATCGTCTAATGAACATGCCATTTCTGCTTGAGCTTCTTCTAATGATTTAGCTGTTGGCTCTTGAATTGAAGCTTTGTCGATTGTAAACTTAATTGCATCCGTTGCTGCTTTCGTTCTTAGGTAATACATACCTGTTTTCAACCCTTTTTCCCATCCGTAGAAGTGCATAGAAGTTAACTTACCAAAGTTTGCATTCTCCATAAAGATGTTAAGTGATTGAGATTGGCAAATATATGCTCCTCTATCAGCTGCTTGATCAATAATCGCTTTCTGCGAAATTTCCCATGCTGTTTTGTAAAGATCTTTAAGGTATTGTGGGATTTCGTTAATGTTTTGAATAGAACCATTTGCTGCCATAATTTTTTGACGCATGTCTTTGTTCCACATTCCTTCTTTCACTAAATCTTTTAATAAGTGTTTGTTAACGATGATGAACTCACCAGACAACACTCTTCTTGTATAGATGTTTGAAGTGTAAGGTTCAAAACACTCATTGTTTCCTAAAATTTGAGCTGTAGATGCTGTTGGCATTGGAGCTAATAACAAAGAGTTTCTAACTCCATGCTCTATTACTTCTTGCTTCAAAACATCCCATTCCCATCTGCTAGATGGAGTTACATTCCACATATCGTATTGGAACTCTCCTCTAGAAACTGGTGAACCAGCATAAGACTCATAAGCGCCATCAACTTTAGCCAAATCTTTAGAAGCTGTCATTGCAGCGTAATAGATTGTTTCAAAAACCTCACTATTCAATTGTCTTGCCTCAGCAGATTCAAAAGGGAATCCCATTAAAATAAATGCATCTGCTAAACCTTGAACTCCAAGTCCGATTGGACGGTGTCTCATGTTTGAGTTACGCGCTTCTTCTACAGGATAATAGTTTCCGTCGATAATTTTATTCAAGTTTAAAGTCGCTTGATACGTTACCTCAAACAATTTATTGTGGTCGAATGTTTTTTCTTCCGTTACATACTTAGGTAAAGCTAAAGACGCTAAATTACATACTGCAACCTCATCTGGAGCAGTGTATTCTATAATCTCAGTACAAAGGTTAGACGACTTAATTGTACCTAAATTTTGTTGATTCGATTTTGCATTAGCAGCATCTTTGTACAACATATATGGCGTACCAGTTTCAATTTGAGATTCAAGAATTTTGAACCATAAATCTTGCGCTTTAATTGTTTTACGACCTTTTCCTTCTGTTTCGTATTTTGTATAAAGAGCCTCAAACTCAGCACTATGTGTATCAGATAAACCTGGGCATTCGTGAGGACACATTAACGTCCAATCTCCATTTTCTTTTACACGTTTCATGAATAAATCTGGAATCCATAATGCGTAGAATAAATCTCTTGCTCTTTGTTCTTCTTTACCGTGATTTTTCTTTAAATCTAGGAAATCAAAAACATCCGCATGCCAAGGCTCTAGGTACATTGCAAAAGAACCTTTTCTTTTTCCTCCACCTTGATCAACATATCTTGCAGTATCATTAAAAACACGCAACATTGGAACGATACCATTTGATGTACCATTTGTTCCTTTAATATACGTTCCGGTTGCTCTCACATTATGCATAGCCAAACCAATACCACCAGCAGATTGTGAAATTTGAGCACATGATTTTAGTGTGTCATAAATTCCTTCAATACTATCTTCCTTCATTGTTAATAAGAAACAAGAAGACATTTGAGGTTTTGGAGTTCCAGCGTTAAACAATGTTGGTGTAGCATGAGTGAACCAACCTTCAGACATCAAGTTGTACGTTTTGATTGCCGAATCAATATCTCCTTTATGAATTCCTAAAGAAACACGCATCAACATTTGTTGCGGTCTTTCAGAAATTTCACCGTTCATTTTTAACAAATAAGAACGTGTTAATGTTTTAAAACCAAAATAATCGTATCTAAAATCTCTATCGTAGATAATACTAGAGTCTAGTCTTTGTTTGTTTTGTTGAATCACTTCATACACATCATCCGCCAACAAAGCAGCTTTATCTCCTGTTTTAGGATCGATGTAATTGTATAAATCAGTCATTACATCAGAAAACGTTTTTTTCGTTTCTTTATGTAAGTTAGACACTGCAATTCTCGACGCAAGCAATGCATAGTCTGGGTGATCAATTGTTTTTGCTGCTGCAACTTCAGCTGCTAAATTATCCAACTGAGTTGTTGTAACTCCGTCAAACAATCCTTCAATTACTTTCATGGCAACCGCTTCAGGCGACACCAATGGGTCTAAACCATAACACATCTTTATAATCCGTGCTGTGATTTTGTCAAATTTTACCGCTTCTTTACGGCCATCTCTTTTTACTACGTACATGCGTCTAAATGTTTTTTTGGTTTTATTATTTAAAAGTCTTCGTCTAAACTAAATGTTTGGTCAGCATCGTTATTTAAAACTCCGGCTTTTTGATATTCTCCTACTCTCTTCTCAAAGAAATTTGTTTTTCCTTGAATTGAAATCATTTCCATGAAATCAAATGGGTTTGTTGCGTTAAACTCTTTTGTGTTTCCAAGTTCAAGCAATAATCTATCGGCAACAAACTCAATGTATTGTGCCATTAAATCACTATTCATTCCAATTAACTTAACTGGTAATGCGTCAAGAATGAATTCTTTTTCAATTTCAACAGCATCCAAAATGATTTTCTTTACTTGCTCTTTCGGTAATTGATTTACTACGTGATTGTTGTATAACAAACATGCAAAATCACAATGCAATCCTTCGTCTCTAGAAATTAACTCATTTGAAAAGGAAAGACCAGGCATTAATCCTCTTTTCTTCAACCAGAAAATAGAACAAAAAGATCCTGAGAAGAAAATTCCTTCTACTGCTGCAAAAGCAACCAAGCGCTCAGCAAAAGAGCCTTCGTCAATCCACTTCAGTGCCCATTCTGCTTTCTTTTTAACACAATCTAATGTGTCGATAGCATTAAATAGATAATTCTTATCCTCATTATCTTTGATGTAAGTATCAATTAATAACGAGTATGTTTCAGAGTGAATGTTTTCAATTGCTACCTGGAAACCGTAAAAAAACTTTGCCTCTGTGTATTGTACTTCAGATAAAAAGTGTTCTGCTAAATTCTCATTAACAATTCCATCAGAAGCAGCGAAAAACGCTAAAATGTGTTTAATGAAATGTCTTTCATTGTCATTTAATTTAGTTTCCCAATCAACTAAATCAGCTTGTAAATCAATTTCTTCTGCAGTCCAAAAACTAGCTTCTGCTCTTTTATAGAAAGACCATATATCGTCATGTTGAATTGGAAACAAGACAAATCTACTGTTATTAGCTTCTAAAATTGGTTCTAATTGTGCCATTTTATTTTGTTTTTTTTACTCGAATAAAATTTCATTTAAAAACTGGTAAGTTTTTATTATATAAGTCCTTTTATTCGAAAAAGTTTCTGTTTCCCGATGAAATAAAGTGATAGCGGTTACCTTTTCATTTTCTCTCCATTGGGCCTTACAAAAATTGTCATTATTCTTCCTTCTTACAAGTAAAGAAATTCACAATTCTTCAACGTTATTAACATTCGAAAAAGGAATCCCTTTAGTAACAACCCTTAAGAGGTTTATCAACATAAGAAAGAAAGATATTCACAGTGCTATTCTATTAATTTGTCGATAAATTTCATTAATTCATCATAGTACTCATAAACAGCTTGTTCCATCAATTTCTAATAAATTTAACGCCTCTTTTATCATTTGTCAAGAATAAATTTTTGTTATTTTAAACAACGAATTGTTAATAGCCTAAATTAAAATCACTACAAACGAATGCTGGCCATGAAAAATCGCTTTTTTTCATCTTTACTTGATTTAATATACCCTTCAACGTGTTTAATTTGTGAGTCTGAACTTTCACGTTTTGAAAAGTCGATTTGCTCAATTTGTGATGAAAACCTTCTTTTAACGAATTTCCAGCATTTTAATGAGCCAACAGAATTGGACCAGCTATTTTGGGGTAGAACTCCTCTAGAGTTTACATACAGTCATTTGTTTTTTCGAAAGAACTCAAGTTCTCAAACAATTTTATTTTCTTTAAAATACAAAAACAACCCTGATCTGGGCGTTTATTTTGGGGAGCAAATTGGAATGGCTATTGAAGAAAAAGTGAAAACATACCAGATAGACGCAATCTTGCCTGTACCGTTAAATCACCGCAAACAATTTAAACGAGGTTATAATCAAAGCCAAAAACTAGCGGAAGGAATATCAAACAAACTAAATATTCCTATTAATGAAAAGCTTCTACAACGGACACAAAACAACGTTTCTCAAACCAAAAAAAGCAGATTCCAACGCTGGGACAATGTCTCTTCCTCTTTTGAAATTAAAGACTTGAAAACGTACAAGCATATTTTAATTGTAGATGATGTTGCAACAACAGGGGCAACGATAGAGCATATTATCATTCTCTTGAAAGAAAAGGCCCCTGATTTAAAAATTAGTGTTGTAACTTTGGCCATCGCTTAAAATATATGGTTCAAACTAAAAAAATAATTATTGTTGGAGCTGGCCTATCGGGTTTGTCCGTAGCCTATCAATTATTGGAAGTCAGCCCTTGTGAAATAACGATCTATGATGAAAATGAAAATTATAGTTCACTTATTGCAGCAGGAATTATTAACCCTCTTGTTTTTAGGAGGATGACAAAAAGTTGGAGGGTAGATGAGTTTATTCCTTCTTTAAATGATTTTTATAAAAACATCGAACAAAAAAGCAATTCAAAATTTCATTTTCCGCTAAAAATTAGAAGGTTGTTTTCCTCTAAACAGGAACATGATTTTTGGGAATCGAAGCAAAATCTGCCTGAATTTGAACCATACATGGAAAAAATCAGTGCGGTGGACTATCACTATTCAGAAGTGAAAAATGATTTTGGATCAGGGGTAGTGAAAAATGCATCTTACATTGACACACCTGTTTTTTTAGAAAATCTCAAAGAACTTTTATCAAAGAACTGTTCTTTTGTTAATAAGCCCTTTGATTTTTCTTTATTACTAAATAACAACTACGATGGTAACCAGTTTGATGAAATCATTTTTTGTGAAGGATACAAAGGCTTGAATAATCCGCATTTTAATCTATTGCCATTAACACAAACGAAAGGGGAAACGTTAACGATTAAAAATATCAAATTACCCGAGAATGAATCCGTTAACAGAAAATGTTTCGTTTTACCATTGAGTCCGGGTGTTTTTAAAATTGGCTCAACATACACTTGGAACACTGCCGATTTATCCCCAACAAAAGAAGGAAAGAACGATATTTTAAATAACCTTTCCTTTCTAACAAACGAAAAGCCAGAAATCATTAATCATTCAGCTGGTATTAGACCAACAACGGTTGACAGAAGACCCTTAATGGGAACACATCCAACAATGAAAAACTATCATTATTTCAATGGTCTAGGCGCAAAGGGGTACATGCTTGCTCCACGTTTAAGTTTTGAATTTGCTGAATATTTGTTAAAAAATAAGGCTTTAAATAAAGAAGTAAATCTTACCCGGGTATATTCAAAACTATAATTGTACCTTTAACCTATTGAAAATTTAATAAAATAAAATATATGTATCCAGCAGAATTAGTACAACCAATGAAAGATGATTTAACTCAAGTTGGGTTTGATCAATTAACAACTCCTTCAGAGGTTGACGAAACAATAAAAAACACAAGTGACACTTTATTGGTTGTTGTTAACTCCGTTTGTGGATGCGCTGCAGGTAATATGAGACCTGGAGTAAAACACTCATTAACAAATGGAAAGAAACCTTCAAAATTAGCGACAGTATTTGCTGGAGTTGATGGAGAGGCAACACAACAAGCAAGAAAATACTTTTTACCGTACCCTCCGTCTTCACCATCGATTGCATTGTTTAAAGATGGAAAGTTAGTTCACTTTTTAGAAAGACATCACATAGAAGGAGGAACTGCAGAAATGATCGCTGCAAATTTAGCTTCTGCTTACGATGAGTTTTGTTAATGTAAATTAACTTGAAAAAGCGAAAAGAGTTTCTTTTCGCTTTTTTGTTTCTATAAAATTTGGCATATTCATTGATTTAGTCAACATAAAAAAATACTATGAAAACAATTTACGCTACTTTAATTACTTTATTTCTGATCCAGGGTGCTATAGCTCAAAACATTGATGATAATAAGGTTACTTTCTCATACATTCAGCTTCCTTACATCAAAATAGACAAGAAGTTTTCTACTTATGAAATTAGAACAGAACATGAATACTTAAAAGCAAATGCTGACAGTGTTTTAATGCAAGAAATGCGCCTTTCTGTTGCTAAAGAGTGGTTTAACCAGCAAAACAACTTATACATGAATCAAAAAGATTCATTGACAAGAAGTTATTTAAAAGAGCTTTCTATTTGGGAACAAAAAACAAATTCTGGTGTAAAAAATGCAGATGGTAGCTCTTTGAAAAAGCCAGACTTTCCATTACTTCCTGCTCCGCCAGAATATCCAAAAGTTGATTCGATTTTATATCACACAGCTCTTGAAGAAGACCAAATCAAAACTCCTATAAAAATTGAGGGTTTCAAAGAAGGCTTAGGCGGTGTTGTCCTTACTATAACAGTTCACCCTATCCAACATAGAAACATTGTAGAACGTAAAAAAGGCACTTCAAGCAACACTAAATATGAATATTCCGCGCAATACATACTGCCTATTGGAATAAAAATGGAATCTCCAACACAAGGTGTGTTAATAGAAACGATGATAAATGATGGTCTTCAAAGTTATTCGTTGCCGGATCAAAAAACACAAGCAGACTATCAATTATATTTGATGGACAATAAAGATGTTTTATATAAAAACATTGAAGCGTCTGCAAGAAAAGCTGCACTATCCAATGCTAATAGTTATATAAACAATCAATTTGGCTATGTGTTAACGAATCGAGTTGCTGAAATATATACGGTTAAAAACTTTAAGAGCTATAATTATAGTGATGTTGATAACGCTTTTTCTGCTACAAACACAGCTCTTCAATTAATTAAAAACAATCAAAATAGAGCAGATGCAATCCCAAAAATAAATTTAGCTGTTAAAGCTATTGATGATGTTTTATTTGAAAGCAATCTATACGACAATAAAGCTCGCGTAAACGATAAGATTACGGCCATGCTTCTTTGTAACAAGGCGGAATTATTGATTTGGAAAGCAGAATTCGATAAAGTTGATGCTCTTATTAACGAAATAACGAATTCAGGCGAAGGAAAGGCGAGAAGACATATAAACGATGAGGTGTCGTTTTATTTAGATCAAAGAAAAAGATGGGAAGCACATTTTTAAATTTAATGAATAGATAAAACAGACCTCTTTTGGCTTATATTTGCCTCGAAACTATAATTAATTAACTTAATGAAACAATCTACTACACCTTATACGGCAGTGTTTCTGTTCGTATTCGTTGGTTTTTCTGCTTACAGTCAAATCAAAGTTAAAAAACCTGAAATCAACATTTCTAAGCCGAAAATAGAAATTGGTGGAGGGAATTCAGGATCTGAAAATGAAATTTCCATTGGAACAAAGGATCCAAGCGGTCTGTTTAGCAACTGTACTTCTGACCCTAGTGCTGAACACCATCGTAAAACAGCTGTTGCAAATTTAGCAACCTTAGAGGGAGAGTACACTAAAACAAGCATTAATTATGATGATCTCACAAAATTAATCTTTGAAAATGAAAGAACTTTAGGTCATATTGTAAAATTGGAACCTAAAGTCAATTCAGAAAAATATTACGCAAAATATGCTCCTTTAAAAGAACGAGCGGATAAAGAAAATGCTATTTACGCTGAAATTCAAACGTTAGAAAAACTATTTGAAAAAGAATTTAATGCTCCTACAAAATACAAAACCCCAAGTCCGCTAACATTTAGAACTGACTCATATGGAGCTCATGATGAATGTTATTGTCGTAATTATGATTCAGAAACCAAAACATTTGCCGAATACACAGCAGCAAAGAAACAGTATGCCGATTTATCTGCTCAACTTGTTGGCTACACAAATCCTTCAACTCAAACGGGATTTAAAGAAATGGATCAATGTATTGAAAACGGAAACACCTATGCTCAATGGGTAGCTAATGAAAATTATCAAAAAGAAGTTGTGGAATATAACACAACAAATAAAGCGGCAAGTCCTAAAAAAGTAATTGAACGATGTGAAAATTATTTAGAGGGAATTAAAAGAGTTGAAACAGACTATAGTTTAAATTACAGTGAGGCTGCAAAAACAGCATTAAGTAATGTAAAAACAGCTACTTCAAAAATTAAAACAGAAGCAGAGCTATATATTAGTTCAGGAGAATTTCAAACATATTTAGACAAAGTTCACGCTGAAAAAATTGCCAAAGTGTTTTTACCAAAAGCTGCAACGAAAAACACAACTTTAGAGCAAGGGGCAATGAACTATGTTAAAGGTACTGAATATGCAGAATACTTGAAAGACAACCTAGGTGAAAGCGCTGTAGCTTCTACAGTTAGAGCCGTAACTTTAACAACTCAACCATACGTTAAGAAAAATGAGTATGGCATTCCAAAGTATCAATATCATGAGCTCTGGGTTGCATACAAAGGTGTTGATGGTAAATGCTATATGACTGCGGTATATGCAAGTTACACTTATAAAGGTGGTGGTGTTTATGCTTCACAACCTACTTGGGGTGCTGATGCACCTGAAGAAATGTCCTGTTTAAATTTAAACAAATAAAATCTCTTAAAAAGCGCCAATCTTTTGATTGGCGCTTTTTTATTTAACAAACTTAACCCTCACTTGTTCATTGATTCCGTTTTCAATTTGAACACAATATATACCCTCCTTCAATAAAGCAACATCGATAAATAAATCTTGATTGTTAAATTGAGGGGAAAATGACCCTTCGATTATTACTTTTCCTGCACTATCGGTAATAAGGTATTTGTAATCAACGTCTTTCTTAAACTCATAAACAATTGAACAAGTGTTTATAACAGGGTTAGGCACAACCTTTGCTATTCCAGCATAATTAGATTGAATTGAAATAGGACCATAGTATTTAGTTTTCCCGTCAAAATCATATTGTTTTAATCGATAATAATAAATTTTACTATTTAAATTTCGGTCAATAAAATCATACTCTGACATTTGAGTTGTTGTCCCAAACCCTTCTATTTTTCCAATTTTTGTAAAGTTAATTGCATCCAAAGAGCGTTCTATTTCAAAATAATCGTTGCTTGTTTCACTAAGTGTTCTCCAAATTAATTGGTTTTGCCCTATTAATGCTTTTCCTTCAAAATTTGACAGTTCAATAGGCAATGAAACCCCTGTAGTAATAAAATCCCATTTACATACATCTCCTGCTTGTCCGTCGACAGCAATAATATAACTATCTCCAACCGTAAGGGTTGGTAAATTAATCGTTCCTGTTCCAACGGCACAACCAAGATAATTTGCTCCATATGTACCAACCGCTGCACATGTCTTCCAAACTGCAATTTGAGCTTCTCCAACTATTCCATCATTACAAATGATATTATCAATATCAATTGACCCTGATGTAGAAGTTGCAGTGAATGAATAAAAAACAGTGTTTTCGTTAGAGTACCAAGTGCCACCACTACAAGCTCCTGCTCCTAAAACTGTTGAGGGAGTTGAAAACACAGCACCTGTTGCTCCTAGGTTACAACCAGAAGAAGCAGAGGCAGCATTTGCGCAATTATCATTTACCGGAGGTGCGGGTTTTCCTATTATATTAAAATCAATTGTATAATTCTTATTACTCCATGTAAAAATCCAAAGAGGTTTCGTTGCGTCTAAATTCAAAACTCTTAAGTCTTGGACTACAACATTATCTAATATTTTTCCGCAACCAACAATTGTCCGAGATGAACAATCTACCCCTTGATAAAAAGCCATCCATAAGTCTGAAAAGCCTCCGGCTCCGGCATATCCTCCGGCATATTCAAAAGAAATTTGGCTAACCCCTGCTGCTAAATCAAACTTATGCCAAGAGCCATAAGAAATAGAAGTATTACATGTAGGTAACGGAGATGGCGACGTTAAACCACCTGTTGCGTCAAAATCACTAAATTTTTTAATCGTATTGAAGGTTGCTGTTCCTATGTATGAACAATCTTCCAAACCAATCGTTCCTTCAGAAGTATTGGAGCATGCTCCACTTTTAGATTCAGAAATTAATAAACCTGCATTATCTGGTAATATATCTTTTTGGCTCTTTGGTTTTAAGTCAAATTTTTCTGCAAAGTCTGTTTGTGAAAAACAGCTCCAGGTTAAACCGATAAATATGAGAGTAATAGTTTTCATAGTGCAATATTTAAGTGTAGTAGTGCCCTTGCCACAGGGAGTTTCACATTATAAGATTACAACTATATGTATTGGGTTCTGTGGTTTAAGAGCCTCTTATATAACGATTTCAGTATAATTACTTAATGTTCTGTACGTATTAATGAAATAAAAAAATATTTGCATTATATATATATATTACTAATTTTACCCCATGAATTTACAACAATTGCATCATCATCATTGTCATACTGGCCATCAGGCGAGGTGTTAATGATATGTGCCTAAATCATAATTATTTTAAACCCGTCTGAGTATTCAGACGGGTTTTTTTTATTCTCTTTGATGTACTCAGACTTTTATCTAAAAAACCATGAGTAAATTAAAGATCGCTATCCAAAAAAGCGGCAGATTAAATGAAGATTCCCTTGAATTATTAAAAGCTTGCGGAATAAAATTCGACAATGGCAAAGATCAATTGAAGGTCAACGTTCCAAACTTTCCTCTTGAAATTCTTTTTTTAAGAAACTCTGATATTCCTCAGTATTTAGAAGATGGAGTTGTTGATATTGCTATAATAGGAGAAAATGTTCTAATTGAACAAAACAGAAACATTTCAATTGTTGAAAAACTAGGATTTTCCAAATGTCGTGTATCACTAGCTGTACCAAAAAATGTAAGCTACCCAGATTTAAGTTATTTTAATGGTAAGAAAATCGCCACGTCATACCCGTCTACATTAAAGACTTTTTTATCTAAGAACAACATTTCTGCTGAAATTCACAAAATATCCGGTTCTGTTGAGATTGCACCTAACATTGGTTTGGCAGATGGTATTTGCGACATTGTTAGTTCAGGATCCACACTTTTTAAAAATGGGTTAAAAGAAACAGATGTTCTGCTAAAATCAGAGGCTGTCTTGGCTTCATCACAAGTTTTGGATAAGGATCAGCAGGTAATTCTAGATAAATTAATGTTCAGAATTAGAGCGGTGTTGAGGGCAAAAAACGCAAAATATATCTTAATGAATGTTCCTAATGACAAAATCAAAGAAATTTGTAACATCCTTCCTGTCTTAAAGTCTCCAACGATACTGCCTTTAAATGAAAAAGGGTGGAGTTCATTACACTCCGTTATAAACGAAGATACATTTTGGGAGGTCATAGATGAGCTAAAGCTTGCAGGAGCTGAAGGAATATTAGTTGTGCCGATAAATAAAATTGTACTATGAAAACTACACAATTACAAAAAGCCAGTTCTTGGGAGGAAGTATGCAAGAGACCTTCATTACCTATAAATGAATTAAACGAAAAGGTAAATCAAATAATTGAGGAGGTGAAACTTAATAAAGATCGTTCTTTAATTAGCTATGCCAAACTCTTCGATAAGGCAGATTTAAAATCAATTGCAGTAACGAAAGAAGAAATTGAACTCGCAATTTTAAAGGTTCCAACGCAATTGATGAACGCAATTGATTTAGCGAGAAAAAACATAACATCTTTTCACGAATCACAGCGTTATGAAGAAAAAATTATTGAAACCGCACCAGGAGTATTCTGTTGGAGAAAAAGTGTTGGAATTGAATCTGTTGGGTTATACATTCCTGGAGGGACGGCGCCCTTATTTTCAACGGTGTTAATGCTAG
>Ga0102900_1000168_pt1 | contig 24387 bp, 19 predicted proteins | sample Colrivmeta1555C3_FD_78449 | JGI IMG/M metagenome (GOLD analysis project Ga0102900, IMG submission 78449) | Estuarine microbial communities from the Columbia River estuary - metaG 1555C-3 | ecosystem: Environmental > Aquatic > Marine > Intertidal zone > Estuary | place: USA: Columbia River...
AAAAGATTTATTTAGAAATGGCTTCTCGATAAGAAATCCAAGAATGGTTAATTTGGAGTTTCCTAACTGTGATTCTGGATCAAATAATGATTCAGGCTCCACATCTGGTGAAAATGAAGAAGAGTCTACCAATTCATTGGAAAGTATTAATTCATCCATACAATCAATTTCTAACGAGCAAAATAAGGCTAAGTCCGTTCAAGAGCAGCATGAACAGCATGTCCGAGAAAACAATGAGCGTGTTGCAAGGCAAAAAAGTGAACAAAATTCCAGGGAACAAGCAAACAGGCAGGCTCAACAAGCAAAGCAGCAAGAAGATGCTGAAAAAAGAAGAGCTGAACAGCAGAGAAGAGCTGAAAATCAACGTAAAGTTCAAGAACATCAGCGACAAGTGAGAGAACAAACTGAAAGAAATGTTCAACAAGCAAATGCAATGGCAGCCGCAAATATGACAGCATTGGTTGCGGTTGGTATGGTTATGTATATGGACATGGGAAAAGTGAGTGCCGATCAAACGTATTATTCTAACCAGTTTTACACAGGGATTGATTTTGGTTATTCATTGTCATCTTTACCTGCTGTATTTAATAGTAGTAAATATGAATTGACATATGACTATGACTCAGGGGATAATGAATATGTAAACGGAACTGAAGACGACGACAGAAGAGCATCTACAATTAATATTGATGTTAAACCATATTTAGGTTATGAGCACCAATATGGAGCTATTGAAATGTATGGAACCTTGCAACCAGGATTTTCTATAATTTTTGACCGTTTCAACATTAGTCATAATATTGGAGGTAAAATTATGGGTGGTATACCTAACGTGAAGTTAATGTATCAATATGAAAGAGGTGCTCGAAAATTTAGTGGTAGTGATTGGATTACTGCAGATGAATACGGGTCATTGAATAGCCGTTTTAAGTATAAAAAGCAAGTGCTAGGATTAAGATTTAGTTTAGAATCTGGAGGCAGAAATTATGCAAGACATCATCTTACATTTGGCCATATTTTTGAAAACTTTTTAGAGGGACTAGAAAAAGAAGGCGAAACTACAAGAGCTTGGTTTTATAATCTTGACCCAGAAAAACAAATCAAAGGAGAAAATGCTTATTATCGAATTCATGGTTGGTCTTTGGAATGGACAAAAGAACATAACTTTACTGCCTACTTTAACTTTTATCCTAATTATCCAATAACTGGTATGGATATGTATAAGAACTCGAGTGAATTTAAAGCTAGAGAAAGTGGAGCAATGTTTTTTGAATTAGGATTTGTCCGTCAAATAAAAGCTTTTTTCTAAATAGTAATGTTGAATACATTTTTATTAAAGATTCGATTAATTAATTAATCGAATCTTTTTGTTTTGTTGTGATCCATTAATTCCTTCAGCTTTTATAAAGTATATACCAGACTCTATATTTCCTACCTCTAATGAGTGACTTCTTTTCAGGTCAGTCATTTCAATTACTTTTTGGCCCATTTGATTAATTAAAGAGAGCGATGACAATTCGCTTAATTCTACATTAAGAATGTTATTGGACTGATATGCTTTAGTAATTAATTCAAAATTATTCTGACTACAGTTGTCACTTGCAATTATATCCGTGTACTTATATTCACCATCTTCATCAACTATTTTTAATCGATAATATTTTAATTTTACATCGTTAGAATTGTTTACAAAATAACTATAATGCTGTACTTCATTTGTCGTTCCAACTGCTTCAATTTTTGCTTCGGTATAATAAACTAAGCCATTGTATGAATATTCAAGTTGATAGTAATCAACACGATTTTCTGATACAGATGCCCATTCAAAAATTTCTTCATCACCATTACAATAGGAATCAAAATGTGTAAGTTCAGTAGGCAAAACTACGACTGTACTTGGACAGAAATATTGTTGATTATTTAATCCACCTGTCGCAGAGGTAGCTCCCCAATATACTTGGCTATTTCCACCAAAAACTGTATTAACGAAGTCACCTGTTGTCGAAAGTCTTAGTGCACCATCAAATGAAATGTCTAAAGTCTGAGTTGATGAGTTCCAAGAAATGTCAACTGTATAAACGCCTCCATCATCGATGTTGCCACCACTAGCTTTTGCACACACAGGCCCTGCATAAGGAGCACCAGGTCCATTATGATTTCCATCAATTTCAACTGCAATATGATCACATGATCGGTCATATATATGTCCAGGGTTATCATTATCATAAGTGTCAAACTCAATTGCAAGTGCATTTGCAATACCTCCAGCGCCTAATTGCCCTCCATTGTTTCCGCAAGCAGAAGAACTACTTGGTTGAAATGTAAATGTATTTCCATCAGCCCCATTTATATTGTCTCCAAAATAATAATCAAGTGTTAAGGTAAAGTTAGATGCGAAGTCTATTTGTGATCCACTCCATGCACACCCAGTTTGATTATTAGTTTCAGATGTTAATTGGATACAATCCTCTCCTGCAACATTAATGTATTGCGCTGTACCATTTAAATTAAAGCAATCATCTGTAATTACAGTCACGGATTCTATGCTAGAACTACCACAAATCGTGTATTCAACAAAATAGGTTGTACCTGCTGTACCATTCGTTACAGCTCCTGTTGTAGCATTAACTTGTGCACCATCACCAGGGGCAGGATTAAAGGAAAAAGTTCCTCCAGGCGTCCCTGTCACCGTTGCGTTTCCACCACCACAAGCAACAGTCATGTTAAATGCTGGATTAATAGCTCCTCCAGTTGAATAATTGTATGCCATTGTACCATTGTAACTTTCACCTGACCAACAACCGCTATCAGTAATTAAAATTCTTATTGTACCCGTAAAACTAGCAACCCAATTTAAAGTTGAACAGCCTCCAGAATATGGGGAAAAAGCATATTCTATAGTTCCTGCGGCATTTAAAATGGATATCTCAGGCCATAAACCTGCTGTTGATCCTCCATTGCCACAAAAGTCAAAATTATAAGTATTACCACATACAACATTCATTGAATAATAATATCCATCCATTGTAGCAACAGTTTGATACCCCAGAGTCGCGGTTAAAGAACCTTGGTTATTTGTTCCGCCAGTACAGGCAATAGTCTGATTTGTTGTTAAAGCAATAAGTAGTATAATTATAAATCGCATTGAATAGAGGTTAAAAATTTCTGATGCAATTGTAGTGCTAAAACGGTTTAGTAAAAAATGAACTGAGACAAATATTTGCTACTATTGAAGCTTTAGTCGAGGACATTTTTCTGTACACGTAAACTGTAAAACGTTTACTAAACGCTTTTAGTAAGCTGTTTTTGTGTTTAATTATTGGTATCCTAAGCGGTGTATTTTTAAAAGAAAAGGGGGTGAAAATTTATTTTCACCCCCTTTTTAAATTTTGATTAGTTGTTCTATTTCAAATGAATAAGTAATTGATCGTCTATTTTTTCAATGTTTACGAGTTCATGTGATCTTAAACCTTTAATTGCTTTGTCCCATTGTTTGTTTGATAATTCAGTGCGATTTTTTAAGTCATCCAAATTCATTGAATTTTCTTTCGAAATGATATCAAAAATTATTTTTTCGTTATCATTTAGTTCTGGACCCTTTTTTCCACCAAAAACCTCTGGTTTCATTTGAGGGAAGAATAGAACCTCTTGAATTGACGGGTTGTTCGTTAAAAACATAATCAATCGATCCATACCAATTCCTAATCCAGATGTTGGAGGCATTCCATATTCAAGTGCACGTAAAAAATCTTGATCAATCATTTCTCCAGCTTCATCATCTCCTTTTTGAGCTAATCTAACTTGTTCTTCAAATCGTTCTCTTTGGTCAATTGGGTCATTTAACTCAGAATAGGCATTTGCGATTTCTTTACCACAGACCATTAATTCAAAACGTTCTGTCAATTCAGGGTTGTCTCTGTGTTCCTTGCATAGAGGAGACATTTCTTTTGGATAATCTGTGATGAATGTTGGTTGGATATAATTTCCTTCACAAAATTCACCAAAAATTTCATCAATTAATTTTCCTTTACCCATTGTCTCATCTGCAGCGATGCCATTAGCTAGGCACCACGCACGCAATTCTTCTTCTGATTTTCCATCAATATCAAATTTCGTGAAATCGATAATTGATTGGCGCATTGTAACCCTCTTATATGGCGCTTTGAATGAAATTTTATGTTCTCCAAATGTCGTGTCTGCTGTTCCATTAACAGCTGTTGCACAATGTTCAAGCAGTTGTTCGGTAAAATTCATCATCCAGTTATAATCCTTATATGAAACGTAGATTTCCATTGCTGTAAACTCAGGATTATGCGTTCTATCCATTCCTTCATTTCTGAAGTTTTTAGAAAATTCATAAACACCATCAAATCCACCAACGATTAATCGTTTTAAATACAATTCATTTGCAATTCTTAAATACAAAGGAATATCCAATGCGTTGTGATGCGAAATAAATGGTCTTGCCGCAGCTCCACCAGGGATTGATTGTAAAATTGGGGTTTCAACTTCCATGTATCCAGCGTCATTAAAGAAGTCTCTCATCGCTTTAAAGAGTTTTGTTCTCTTCATAAAGATGTCCTTAATGTTAGGATTAACAACTAAATCTGCATAGCGTTGACGGTATCTTAATTCTGGATCAGTAAATGCATCATGAATTTGCCCATTAGCATCCGTTTTTGGAAGTGGAAGTGGTTTTAATGATTTACTTAATAATTTTATTTCACTTGCTTTAATTGAAATTTCTCCAACTTGTGTTTTAAATACATGACCTTTAATTCCGATGAAATCACCTAAATCTATTAGTTTTTTGAAAACGGTATTGTAAAGAGTTTTGTCTTCACTTGGACAAATTTCATCTCTGTTAATGTATACTTGAACTCGCCCTTCTGAATCTTGAATTTCAGCAAAGGCAGCCTTACCCATGTCTCTATGAGACATCATTCTACCCGCGATACAAACTTCCTTACCTTCTTCAAACTTGTCTTTTATGGCCTTGGAATAATCACTAACAGGATATAATTCTGCAGGGTATGGGTTAATGCCCAAATCACGCAATTTTGTTAATTTTTCTCTTCTCTGTTGTTCTTGATCAGATAATTCTATCGCACTCATAAAAAATAAATTAGTGTGCAAAGATAAGGAAATACCTATTAACCTGAGTCTGAATTCATATTTACAATTATCTTTACAAAATGGACATACTTACGGTAAAAGCGCTTCATATCATTTTTGTAGTCAGTTGGTTTGCTGGGTTGTTCTATATCGTGCGTCTTTTCATTTATCATACAGAGGCTCAAAATAGACCTGAAATTGAAAAAGAAATTCTCTCGAATCAATTTGAAATTATGGAGTCTCGCCTGTGGTGGATAATAACTACTCCAGCCATGATTTTAACCTTATTGTTTGGGTTTTGGATGATTGCAATGAACCATGAATATTATCTTTCACAACCATGGATGCACCTAAAATTAACATTCGTAGCATTGTTGTTATTTTATCACTTTAAGTGCCAGTTTATAATTTTAGCATTAAAGAAAAAGACGTTTAAATGGACTTCGAATAAATTGAGAATTTGGAATGAGGTTGCAACTTTGGCACTTGTTGCTATTGTGTTTTTAGTCACCTTAAAAGACTCTCTAAATTGGATTAAGGGAACTATAGGCTTTTTTGCAGTAGCAATTGCCTTAATGATTTTAATAAAAATGTATAAAAGAATACGCTTAAAAAAAGGAACAGATGTTTGAAAATATACTCGTTGAAAATCAAAATCAGATTGCAAAAATCACAATTAATAGACCGAATCAATTAAATGCTTTAAATAAGCAAACAATTGAAGAGCTACATGAAGCCTTGAGTTTAGCCAATGACGATAAAAACATTGGTGTTATCATCTTGACGGGTTCAGGTGAAAAGGCATTTGTCGCTGGCGCTGATATTAAAGAGTTTGCCGATTTTTCAATTGCTCAAGGGGGTGAATTGGCAATGAATGGTCAAAAAACTTTGTTTGATTTCATTGAAAATCTCAGTAAACCTGTCATTGCCGCGGTGAATGGTTTTGCATTAGGGGGAGGATTAGAATTGGCAATGGCTTCTCATATTCGAATAGCTTCAACAAATGCTCGTATGGGCTTGCCGGAAGTTAGTTTAGGTGTAATCCCAGGTTATGGAGGAACTCAAAGATTAGCACAACTTGTTGGTCGTGGTAAGGCAAATGAAATGGTCTTTACTGCAGGTATGATTAAAGCTGACGAAGCGCTATCGCTTGGCCTAGTGAATCATGTTGTAGAACAAGAAGAGTTGTTAGCCAAAGCAGAGGAGATTGCAAACAAAATATTGGCAAATTCAGGCATGGCTATATCTTCAGCTATTAATTCAATTAACGCGAATTATAAAGAAGGAGTAAATGGCTTCGAAACAGAAATAAGTGAATTTGGTAAATGTTTTGGTACTTCAGATTTCAAGGAAGGAACAACTGCATTTTTGGAAAAGAGAAAACCTAATTTTAGAAACTAAAATTGAATCCACTTAAAAGTTTACTGGGTCAAACAGCAATTTATGGCTTACCAACGATTGTAGGTAGGCTGCTTAATTATTTGCTTGTTCCCTTGTATACTGCAGTTTTTGTTCATCCTGCTGATTACGGGGTGGTTTCAGAGCTTTATGCTTGGGTGGCTTTTTTAATTGTTTTACTGACTTTCGGTATGGAGACTTCCTTTTTCCGCTTCATTAATGAAAAGGAAGATAAGAGCGAAGTTTTCAAAAACAGTTTCCTAACCGTTATTGGATTTAATGTCATCTTTTTATTGCTATTGCTTTTATTTAATCAAAGTATAGCAGATGCACTCTTGTATAGCGATCATCCAGAATACATTGTACTGCTAGGGTTAATTGTAGCAATTGACGCAACTAGTGCATTGCCAATGGCGAAATTAAGAGCTGAGAAGAAAGCTGTAAAATTTTCAATCATTCACTTTTCGGCAATTGGCGTAAACATTGGATTGAACCTCTTTTTTATGTTGGTTTTGTTTGATCCGGAACGGCCAGAAGAAGGAGTGTTGTTTATTTTAATTGCAAATTTGATTTCATCTCTTGTTAAGCCTATTGGTACATATTCTGATTATTTAGGTCTTAATCTAAAGTACAATGCGGAATTAGCTAAGGAGATGTTTAAATACGCATTACCTTTAGTAATTGCTGGATTTGCGGGTATCATAAATGAAACATTAGATCGTGTAATGCTAAAGCAGCTTCTCTATAGTAAAGGAGGATTGACGCTTCGTGAATCTGAAACAGAATTGGGAATATATAGTGCGTGTTATAAATTGGCAATGATAGTGTCTATTTTCCTACAGGCATACAGGTATGCAGCGGAACCATTTTTCTTTTCGAATTCAAAAAATGAAGACAGAAATAAATTGTACGTTAAAATAATGAATTACTTCATTGCAGCCGTATGCATTGTTTTCTTGGGAGTGTCATTAAATATTGATGTGTTTAAATATTTTATTCGAAATGAAGCATATTGGGTAGGTCTAGGTGTTGTGCCAATTCTATTAATTGCAAATGTGTTTTTAGGTATTTATTTCAATCAATCCATTTGGTATAAATTAAGTGGACAAACAAAATTTGGAGCCTACATAGCAATTGGAGGTGCGGCTGTTACCATAGTTATAAATTTAATTTTTATTCCAATCTATGGTTATTGGGCTAGCGCGTGGGCTACATTAGTTGTTTACGGTGCTCAAATGGTAGCGTCGTATTTGTTGGGTCAAAAGCATTATCCAATTAAGTATAATTTGAGAAAGTTTGGCTTGTATTTCGGTCTTGCATTAGCCATTTTCCTAATTACCATTGTCTTTAATGTTGATGAAAATGAATTTACATGGAGAAAGTTTGTTTTCCATAATCTGTTGATTGCATTCTATGTTTTCGTTGTTTGGACAATGGAAAAACCCGCAAATGGTAAAAAGCTAACGTTCAAACGTTAGTAACTTCTGCGAATCATCCTGAAAAACAGACCCTCTAAGGTGCTAAAATTCTTATTTTTGAGCTTATTAATTGCTTAAAATGGAAGTAAAAATCATTAATAAATCGAAACATGCTTTGCCAGCATATGAAACTAGTTCATCTGCGGGAATGGATGTTCGTGCAAATATCGATCAATCAATTGTCTTAAAACCTTTAGAGAGAGCACTTGTAAAAACGGGTTTGTTCATGGAGATCCCAGTCGGATTTGAATGCCAAGTTCGCCCTAGAAGTGGTTTAGCATTGAAGAAAGGAATAACAGTATTAAATTCACCTGGAACAGTAGATGCAGATTATAGAGGAGAGGTAGGTGTTATTCTAATTAACCTTTCTAACGAATCATTTACAATTGAAGATGGGGAGCGAATTGCGCAACTTGTTTTTGCAGAGATTGGTCAAGCGAATTTTATTCAAGTATATGAACTTTCTTCAACCGATCGCGGTGCTGGAGGATTTGGAAGTACTGGAGTTAAATAATAATATCGAAAAAATTTAAGTAATGAAGATAATTGTACCAATGGCCGGAAGAGGTAGTAGATTAAGACCTCATTCAATTACGGTTCCTAAACCATTAATTCCAGTAGCGGGACAACCAATTGTTCATAGATTAGTGAAAGACATCGCATCCATCGTAAATGAAAAAATCACGGAAGTTGCATTTGTATTAGGCGATGAAGCTTTCTTTGGAGAAGAGGTAGTGTTAAGTCTGAATAAATTAGGTGAAGAATTAGGTGCTAAAGTTTCCATTTACCGACAAGATAAGCCGCTAGGAACTGGTCATGCTATCATGTGTGCTGAACCTTCTTTGTCTGGACCTGCGGTCATTGCTTACGCTGATACTTTAATTCAAGCTGCTTTTGATATTGACCCAACAGCTGACTCAGTTATATGGGTTAAAAAAGTAGCGGCTCCCGAAGCGTATGGTGTTGTTAAATTGAATGGTAAAAACGAAATAACAGAATTGGTTGAAAAGCCTCAAGAGTTTGTAAGTGATTTAGCCGTAATTGGAATTTACTATTTCAAGGAGGTCGCCGATTTGAAAACTGAATTGCAACGTGTTTTAGATGAGAATATAATCCATGGTGGAGAATACCAAATTAATGATGGAATTAAAGGTATGATGTCAAAGGGGAAAGTTTTTAAAACGGGTGAAGTTGATCAATGGATGGATTGCGGCAATAAAAAAGTTACAATCGAAACCAATCAGCAAGTTTTAAAAAATGAATCATCTAAAGGAGTTAATAATGTACATTCAAGTGTTGTTAATATTAACTCAATGATTATTGAACCTTGTTTTATTGGCGAAGGAACAGTGATAGAGAATTCAATTGTTGGACCTTATGCTTCAATAGGTGAAAATTCTAAAATTGAAAAAAGTATCATTTCAAATTCTATAATTCAGCATCAAACACAAATAATTAATGCAAATCTTTCCAATTCAATGATAGGTTCAAATGTCAATTATTCTGGTTTGGCAAGGGATTTGAGTATTGGAGATTATTCAACAATCAATGACTAAGAATTATTTTTATATCGCCCTTTTGGCTTTTTTGTTTTTTAGCTGTAAAACAGAAAAAAATGCAACTGAACCAAAAGGAATTCATCCTAAGGATTATCCATACATTGAAAGCTTTCACAAAGGTTTGAGATTAAAGGCTTCTGGAAGGGTCAATGAAGCTGTAGCCGAATTGGAAAAGTGTTTAAATATTAGACAAGACGATGATGCTGTTTATTATGCCTTATCAAAATTGGAACTGCTTAGAGGGAATGATTTAATTTCTTCAAATTACATTCAAAAAGCGGCATCAATTGATCCGGATAACACTTGGTACATTCAGGAGTTAGCATACATGTATTTTGAGACGAAGGCTTTTGAAAAATCTGTTGAAAATTTTGAAAAACTTGTAAAAATAGAGCCTAGGAATGTTGATTGGCTTTATGGATACGCCGAAGCTTTGGTTCAAGCAGGTCAGGCATCAAAAGCGATAGCAGCTTTGAATAAAACAGAAGAGCAAATTGGAACATATCCTGATATTTCGATTCAGAAACATCGGTTGTATTTAAGCCTGAATAAGAAAACTGAAGCCGAAAAGGAGTTGTTGGTTGCGAAGGAAAAATTCCCAAAAGATCCCATGTTAATCGCAACACTTGTTGATTTTTATTTTCAGAACAAACAAAAAGACAAAGCGGTTACAATGCTTAAGGAATTAGTTGCTGCTGACCCATCAAATGGGAGAGCTCATTTAACCTTAGCAGATATCTATCAACAGGAAGGCAATCAAGAAAAAACGTATGAAGAGTTAAAATTAGCATTTGAATCTGATGATGTTTCTATTGATACTAAAATGAAAATTTTGATCAATATTCATGAAGCAAGTTATAAAATAGATGATGATTTAATGGACCTTGTTAATATTGTCGTAACCCAATATCCGGAAGAAGCGAAAGCACACTCAATTCATGGAGATTATTTGTTGCGTTTGGGAGATGATAAAGGAGCATTAAAAGCATATAAAAATGCACTCGATTTTGATAAAACACAGTATCCAATTTGGAATCAGGTTTTGATAATGGAGTATCAAAATAATGATTTCAACGCCCTTTACAAAGACAGTAAAGTTTGTTTGGAATATTTCCCTTCAATTCCTACAATTTATTTGTTAAATGGAATTAGTTCGAATCAATTAAAGAAATATAACGAAGCCTTAGATGTTTTATCTCTTGGGAAAGAATTGGTTGTAAATGACAAACCGATTGAAGCCGAAATCATAGGTCAATTGGCTGAAGCAAATTTTGGATTGAATGAAATAAGTACAGGGAAAAAACAATACGCTGATGCAATTAAGTTGGTTCCTGGAAGCTCTTTACTAAAGAATAATTTTGCTTATCGTCTTGCAGTAAAAAACATTGATCTTGAATTGGCTGAATCGATGATAAAACAGGCTTTGTTAGCGGGCCCTGAGCAGGCACAATACAACGATACTTATGGATTGGTATTATTTCGCATGGGCAAATACAAAGATGCGCTTGAGTTGTTTACAAAAGCACATGGTTTAAACGCAACTGATGCAATAATTATGGAGCATCTTGGGGATGTGAATTTTAAATTGAAAAATTCTGTTGAAGCATTGAAATGGTGGGAGATGGCATTTGAAAGAAACAATTTAAACATGAATCTCAAACAAAAAATTGAAGATAAACGGTATTATGATGAGAAATAGCATTGCTTTTATTTTAGGAGTAATTTACCTAGTCTCTGTTGGGTGTTCTAGAAAGATTACAGAATCTTTTGAAAAATTCCCAAAAATCAAAGATGAGGTTCTCCTGCACGCTGTAGACAGTATGTCTTCTCAAAAGTACAGCTATTTTTATTCTAAAATTTCAACAGATTATAAAGACTCTACCCAAAACATTTCTTTTAAAACCTCGATTCGGGTTGTAGCAGATAGTGCGATGAATGCATTAATTACATATGCTTCAATTCCAATTATCAATGCAGTTGTCACAACTGACTCAATGAAGTTGACAAATAAAAGGGACAAATGTTATACATTACAAAGTCTCAATTTTATTAAAGAAAGTTTTGGTGTTGCTTTTTCTTCAAAAAATGTAGAAGAATTAATAACTGGTATGCCTTTAGGCTTTGATTCATCTGCAAAATATTATCAAGAGGAAGATTCTAGAGGGTATCTTTTAACTTCTCATCGAAAAAAAGACATTCGAAAAAATGAGAGAAAAGATCAAAAAGAAGTAATTCAATCTTTTGTTTTGGACTCAGAATTAAAAACGTTAAAGGAGACAATAATTGAAAGTCCTATTGATACAGCAATAGTTAAAATTGAATACTTAACACGAGAATTTATTGATGGAATTAATTTGCCTGCAACGGTTAAAATTTCAATTACAACTCCTCGAAAGGAAATTCAAATAAACATGGATTATAAAAAGACACGTTTGAATGAAGTTGAAACTATATATTTCGTAATACCAGAAGAATATGAGGAATGTAAATAGGTTTTTTGTTTTACTAGTACTTTTTGTGTCATTTTCTGTAGAGGGTCAATCCGTTACAGATAAGCTTCGTGGAGAAGAGGCATGATTAGAGCGAAAAATAAATGACACAAAACAACTCTTAGCGAAATCTAAGTCCAATACCACATCTTCGTTGAATGAATTGCGAGTAATCGAAAATCAAATTAGTTTTCGAGAACGCTTATTGAAGAATTACGACAATCAAATTCGTAGTGCTGAATTAAAAGTGGTAAGTAAAGAGAAACAAATCATTGAACTTGAAACGAAAATTCAAAAGTTAAAAGACCAATACAAACGACTTTTGTTGTATGCATATAAGCATCGCAATAAGTATGGAAAAATGATGTACATTTTTTCTGCAGACAGTTATTTTGAAGCAATTAAAAGAAACAAGTATTTACAAAAGATTTCGGAAATCCAAATAAAACAATTCACTTTAATTAAGCAACACCAACGATTGATTAAGGAAGAGGTTGCCTCCATCGAGTATGAAAAAAGACACAAAGTGTCTGTGATGGATGAAAAGAGAAAAGAACGTAAAGCAATTGAAGAAGATAAAATAAAACAAGAAGCAGTTTATCAAAAGTTTAAATTAGAAGAGGAAGTTATTTTAGCCAGTCTAAAGGAAAATGAAAAAGCTAAGGCTGTTTTAAAAAATCAAATTGCTGAAGCCATACGGAAAGAGATTGCGGCTGCGGAATTGAAGCGTAAGAAAGAGGAAGAAGCAGCTAGAAAGGCAGCGTTAGCTAAAAAGGAGGTTGCTTCTGTTAAAACAGAGGCAGAGTCAGAAGTAAAAACTGAATCCAAAATTCCTGTGTTTAGTGACACGAAAGAATCTGAGGCGTTAAATAAAAGTTTTGAAGGTAATAGAGGTCGTTTGCCTTGGCCTGTTGATAAAGGGACAATAACAGAAAGTTTCGGACAGAATCCTCATCCGACTTTAAAGAATGTAACTACAAATAATCGTGGGATTGATATAAGCGCTCCAAAAAATGCTCAAGTAAGGGCAGTTTTTGAGGGTGAAGTGACAAGTATATTGAATATCCCAGGTGCAGGAAAGGTGATCATTATTAAACATGGGAATTACCGAACAGTATATAGTAATTTACAAGACAGTTATGTTTCAATTGGTCAAAAAGTAAGTACAAAGAAAGTTATTGGGTCTCTACTATCTAAGGATAAACAAAGTATTTCTATCGCTCATTTCGAAATACATCACGTAGTAGGTTCTACAGTTAATTGTTTGAATCCCTCTCTTTGGGTAACGCACTAGATTTTAAATAAATTTCTTGTGCAATAAATATGGCGCAAATTCCCCAGATTGGAACTGCTGCTTTATCCGTATCTAGATAATTGTTCAATGTACCATGTACAAAGTATGTCACTAAAGACATGATCATTGCAAGGAATAAAACGCGCATTTCTGTGTCCTCTTTAGGCCACTTAATGTATAGACTTATTGATTTATAGAAAATGCTAGCCACGATAGCCAGCATAGCTAGCAAACCAAAAACTCCCATCTCTGATAATGGGCCTAAGTATTCACTGTGAGCATTTCCCATGTCACCAAAATTTGTTGAAATTATAGTGAGATTTTCGGGTTCTTGAAATCTTGCATATTCGAAGGCATATGTCCCAGGACCAAATCCTAAAAATGGACGTTCTTTGAACATTTCAATCGCGCACGACCATCTATTCAAACGCTCTAGATTAGATGCATCTGTTGTTACATTGGTTGCGCTTTGTAGTTTTTCACCAAACTCTTCAGTGGTATGTTCAAATTTGTTACGCTCCATTTCCATTTGGATGTTATCCCACGAAAACAGTAAAACAATTCCTGCGATTCCTCCTACGAATGCGAGGTAAATAAATTTTATCCGAAGCTTAATTGTAATCAACACAAGAATTGAAGCAATAACACTTAACCAAGCAGCTCTTGTATAGGAGAAGAATAAGCCCAACAGCGTAATCATGATTAAACCAATAAGTACCAATTGAATTAATGGGGTATGTTTTTTAGAGAAATACAATCCAAAGATTAGAGGGGTAATAAAAGCGACCGTACTTCCATAAATTGTATGGTCTTTAAAAAATGGCCACATCACCCAATGTCCTTCTTTTTCACCAAACCCATAAGTTGAGTGAACCATAAGCGTATAAATAATCGCAATTACCATGGCTAAGCAGAAAAGCCAAATGAACGCAATCACATTTTTACGTTTAATAAAGAATGTAGGTCCAAAGACGAGTAATGGTATAAAAAACCAAATTCTTGACAAAAGAAACTTGAATGAAACAGCTGGTAAGACACTTGTAATACTTGTAATAAAAATCCAAGTTAAATAAAATCCAACTGCCCAAATTATAGGGTTTTGCCATAATTCTTTAAGTATAATGTTTGATTTAAGTTGTTTCATTAGAAACCAAATCATCAATCCAAAAAGCAAAGGTTCTGTGGGGAGATATAACCCAAAACTATCAGTATACTCTTCTATGTTTATAGATAAAGGTGTTAAAAAAGCAATCGCTAAGAATGTCTTTTCAGTATAAAAAATGGCAAAATAAATAGCCATTAAACCAATTGGGAAAAGGGTTAAAAAAGATAAGTCAATCCAGGTTAAATAACATGCTAAAATGATATAAAGCATGCTTAAACCAAGCAGAATACTATTTTGTTTTAGGAATTGCATTAAGCTTCTTTTCTCAAAGCCTCGATTCGTTCTTTAATCAATAGTCCAAATACGATAAATATAAAGGCACCAATTGTAGATAATAAAACAACTACAAGTCTTTTTGGTTGGTCCTTTTTGTCTGCAACAACAGCTAACTCAACAACAAACTTATGATTAAATTCTGTGTTCGCATCAGATTCTGCTTGTTCGTATGCATCTTCGAATTTGGTAAGTTTTGTGATTTTTTCATCTCGCATCATCTCCAAACCATCGAAAGTTGCACCATAAAGTAAATTGATATCTATTTGTTGTTTAAAGAAGCTTCTATCTTCTGCATTTTTAGATTGATTGTAAGCAGAAAATAAATTTGCTCTACCTTCAATTGAAACGACTCCTATTTTTGACAAACTATCCATCTTTGCCAAAATCGCTGTTTTTTCTATTTCTAATTGATCTTTTTTACGTTGATTAATTTCAAAAGCTGGAACTGTTCTTTCGCGAACCATTTCATTCTTAACCGTATCAATTAATTCAACAATTTTATTTGCTATTTGAGCAGCAAGTTCTTTGTCTCTATCCAAAACGTTTATTTCAATTGAACCATAACGTGTTCTAACGAATTGAATATGATTACCGTACGCTTTCCCTAATTTGTGATTTTTGTTAACATCATCTGCATCAATTTCATAATGTTCCATTAAGTTGAATTGATGAATTATTCTGTCTTTAATTCTAGATGATTGAAGAATTTGAACGAGTTGTTCTGCTTGCTCTTCCTCGCCAAAATCCATTGAAGAGGCCTTTGCATTTCTTTGTTCAGAAAATGAAACGGTACTAGTCGCCGCTGGAAAGACAATTGCGGTGGATTTAAATAATGGGGTTAGAAATAAAGAAATAATTGTTGAAGCGACGATTGCAATGCATGTAACAATAAATACAATCTTTCTTTTTTGCCAAATAAATAACAATAAGTTTTGTCTGGTATTATCGATGTCGATTTCTTTATCCATATTTTTTTAATTAAGTAGCGAATTTAATGATTCCTAACGAGTCTACATAACCGAAAAAAAGGGATTTTATTTTAAGTTGAATTATTTAATTTTTTTTATTGGAAGAAATAACTGTTTTAAAACTTTTAATTGAATAAGTTGAAACACAAACATCAATATTAAACCACTTAGAATAGATAGTAAAAGCATTGAAACAGAATCAATTGGGAAGTAATATAAAACGACAATTAGTAAAATTACATACGAGGTAAAAAGAAAAGATTGTTTCATTGAAAGTCGAACTTAAAGTGTTTTGAAACAATGATTTATTTGTACAATTGAAACAAGTGTTTGAGTGATAACTGTAGCAATTGATGCTCCAACAGCTCCGTATTTAGGTATCAAAATAAGATTAATAATGATATTAATTAAAATACCAATTGCAGATGTTATGTTAAGAAATTTAAGATCACCCCTGGCAGTTAATAAGGTTCCAAATATGAGCGTAGCACACATTCCAACAAAGCTAAGCATGATGTATTTGAATGATTGGGCGCTGATAAAAATGTCGTTTTTGTATATGATAGATAATATAAATTCAGAATTAAAGAATGAGATAAGTGCAATTAAAAGTGCTCCACCAATTAAAAGTTTACTAGACATAGCTAGCATTGGAATTACATTTTCTTTTTGCTTGAACATTTTAGAAAATATTGGGAATAATAAGTTCGAAAATATCATGGCGAACATGAAAAGGGCGTTTAATAAACGAAATCCTTGGGCGTAATAGCCTGCTTCTGCTTTTCCATTAACGTGTATTCGTTCAACCATAACAGAATCAATACGTGTATAGATCATCATTAATAGGATGAGCAAAGCATATGGAAAACTTTTTCGAATAATGCTGTAAGTAAAAGCTTTGTTATGTCTAATAACTGGCTTGCCTATTTTACTAAATAGTACGATAAAACTAACAACAAGTGTAATGAAATAGCAGACTAATTGAATCCAAATAAAGGTTTCAATTTCAAATTTAGGGTGATTTGACTGTGGGAAATAAAGATAATAACCACAAATAATTATTAGAAGAATCTTATCTAATACACTTATAACTGCTTCTGTTTTAAAAAGCATTAATCCACCAAAATGACTTCTAGCATATGCAATTAAGGCTATAAAAAATTGATTCGTTAATAACAGTAATAATAAATACAACTCATAACCATTCCACTTTAGGACAAGGCCTATTGAAAGAGAAACAACTACGTAAATAACAAAAAGAACGAGTCTTGCCGTTAGAATTTTCCCGAAATATTTTGAAGCAATTTTGGGGTGTTGAGCAACATTTTTGGTCGTGAAATTATTAATACCAAAATCTAAAAGGATATTAAACAGAAATGAAAAGTTTAATAGTGAGAAATAGATCCCAAACTGTTCGGCCCCAACTTCATTTTGTACTTCAGCATCTATTCCAAAAATCGCTAGAGGCTTAACCAAAAGGTTGAGCAAAACGATTAATATAAGATTTGAAACAAATTTTTTCTGCATAGTAGAAAGACCTAGGACATCATGATAGTATGAAATCGTCCCTTTATTCTAACGGTGCAAAAGTAGAAAAAGTTTGGTGTTATTTGATAATCAATTTAAAACCTTTGCCATGTACGTTCATTATTTCTATGGAAGGATCTTCTTTTAATGCTTTTCTAAGTTTTGCAATGTAAACATCCATACTTCGCCCATTGAAATAATTATCATCACCCCAAATAGCTCTGAGGGTCGCTTGTCTGTCTAGAATTTCGTTTTCATTCTTGACTAATAACTTTAGTAGCTGATTTTCTTTCGTAGTTAATTTTTTAATTCCCTCTTCTAAATGAAGTAATCTTAATTCAGGTTCGTATTTTATTTTACCAACCATTTTATCGCCCTCATTTTCTTCTTTTGGTGTTTCAATACGCCTAAGAATTGCGTTAATTCTAGCTAACAACTCTTCCATAGAAAATGGCTTTGTTAAATAATCGTCTGCGCCAATTTCAAACCCTTGGAGTTTATCTTCTTTCATGGATTTAGCAGTAAGAAAAAGAATCGGAATTTTTTTATCTATTTCTCGTATTTCTTTTGCTAAAGTAAAGCCGTCCATCTCAGGCATCATAACATCAAATATGCAAAAGTCAAAATCATTTTTATTGAATTTATCAAAGGCAATCTTTCCATTTTGTGCAAGCGAAACTTCAAAGCTTTTTGATTTTAAAAAGGCTTGTAATAAATGGCCAAGATTAACATCGTCTTCTGCTAATAATATTGAAATTGATTTTGTCATAATGTTTCTTTTATTCTTAAAATAAATTCGGAACCTTCATTGGGTGTACTGTTTACTTTTATTTCCCAGTTGTGTAAATTCGTTATTGCTTTCACGTAGCTAAGGCCAAGTCCAAATCCCTTAACATTATGAATGTTCCCTGTTGGAATACGGTATAAATTGTCAAATATTTTATTTAGGTGCTCTTTTTTCATCCCAATCCCTTTGTCTTTTATAGCAATTGAGATTATTTGATTTTCTTTTCGCACCGAAACATCGATTTTTGGCGCGTTATTACTGTATTTTATTGCGTTATCAATAAGGTTTGAAATCAAGTTGTTGAAATGAAATTTATCTGCTTGTAGGTATATTAATTCATTTTGGATATTTAAACTTATTTCTCCTTGGATATTTTTCGTTCTAAAGGATGCTTTTTCAACGATGCTGCATAATAATTCATTCAAACATATGCTCTCCTTGTTCAATTTTATTTCTCCTTTATTTAGCGTTGCACTTTGTAGAATTTTTTCAACCAATAAACCCAATCGTGTGTTTTCTTCCTGAATAATTGAAACATATGGGGAAGTTGAAGTTGATACATCACGATTCATGTCACTATCACTCATCGCTTCGCACGCCAATGATATGGTTGATATTGGCGTTTTAAATTCGTGTGTCATGTTAGAAATGAAGTCATTTTTCAGCGTTGATAGTTTATTCTGACTTAATATGGTTTTGAACATAAAACTAAGTGCAATTATTATCAGTGCGACAAGAATTAAATTAAGTAAGAATACCCCTCCAATTTGCGCGAATAAAAAGGATTTTTGTTTGGGAAAAACGATGTTTAAAGTAATATCATCATCTAAAGCATTACTGGGGTGCAAAGTTGTTTTATGACTTTCTTGAAGATTAATTTTAGACGTATAATTACTCGGAGCTTGCTTAAATTTAATTACTGATTTATTTTCAGATGTCAGATTAAAAATGAAATCTTCCGGTAATTTTTCAGCCTGCAGTTCTGTTTTAATAACGGAGTCTAAAAAAAAGATATCCAATCTTGTACTTGGATCAATGTAATTGTTTGTTTTAAATGCCGCTAGCATCATTTCATTCACAAATCTCGCTTTTTTGAAAATTTGCTGAATAACTCTTTGGTCTAGTTGTACTGCTAACCTTATCGAATCTTTGTAAATCTCTTGATTGGGCTTGCGATTGTATAAATCTCTTAATTGTCTTACATCTCTTGCTAAAACTCGTTGTTCCGTTGTTGTACCAGAAATAGAATCATAAACTTTCCCCTTAATGATGAGGTAATTTTCCATTTTCCCATTGTTATAAATGGATGTGTCTTCTATGGAAATTGATTCTTTTGCGGATAAAAGATTCTTAAATTCTTCTTTTAAAATGTCCTTGTAGCGAATATTTAAGTCTTTATTCGCAAGCTGCATGTAATGTCGAATTTCTTCAGCTTTTTCATGTCGAAGGGCAATTCTTTCTAAAATAACTTGAGCTTTCGAATTGAATTCAGTCGTCTTTCGATCAAACAATTGTACTGTCTGAAATGCCTGAATGAATAATAAGGCTAGCATTGCCGATATTACTAAAACAAGGATTAAATTGACTTTAATTTTTTTCAAGTGAAAGATTTTAACGAATTTAAATGAAAGTATTAGTGAATAAACATGCTTAACTTTTTTTAACAGCACTTGTTTTATCTTATTTCTCGATAAGTTTCATGTTGAAACAAGTTTTTTGTTGAAACAACGTTGTACATTCGTAAAGATGTCTGTTTTTTTTAGATATACAATTGTATTTGCTGCGGTTCTTTTGTCGTTTGATGGAGGTGCTCAATCGTCTTTGCGTGAAAAACAAATTTCAGTTTCTTCAGATACTTTGGTTTTGGATACATTGTCTATTTATCCAAACTCGTTTGAATTATACTGTGGAGATAGCAAATTAACTCTGGACGACTATTCGTTGGATTTTGCATCTGCTACATTAATTCTACGTACGACTTGTTCTAGTAGGTTCTTAGTGAAATATAGAGTTTTACCAATGAATTTATCTTTGGTGATGAGTGTAAGAGATACAAGTATTGTGTATAATCAAAACAAAGGTCCACTCGATAAGTTTTTGTTTTCAAATACGGCAACAAACGAAGATATTTTTGGAGGGAATAGTCTCTCAAAAACGGGAAGTATATCGAGGGGTGTTACTTTTGGAAACAACCAAAATCTTGGTGTCAATTCAACTTTGAATTTGGAATTAACGGGACAAATTGCCCCAAATTTATTTTTGTTAGCGTCTGTTTCAGATGATAACTTGCCAATTCAGCCTGATGGAAACACAAATAAGTTGCAAGAATTTGATCAAATTTTCATTCAAATTAGTAACGATCGTTTGAAGCTGATTGCAGGGGATTTCTGGCTAAATAAACCTACTGGCTATTTTATGTCTTATAAAAAGAGAGCTCAAGGATTAAATTTAAATTATCAGTGGTCAAAAGACACATTGCGATCTCTTAAAACTGAAATAAGCGGTGCCATGTCTCGCGGCAAGTTTCAACGACAAATTATAAATGGAATAGAAGGAAACCAAGGCCCATACCGATTAATTGGAAGTGAAAACGAGCCATTTATTATTGTTTTATCAGGAACAGAGAGAGTTTTTATTGATGGTCGCTTGCTTGATCGTGGACAAGAGTATGATTATGTTATTGATTATAATACGGCTGAGGTAACATTTACATCAAGAAATCAAATTACGAAAGACAGTCGAATAGTCGTTGAGTTCCAATATTCTGATCAGAATTATGTGAGATCATTGTTTCAGACATCTACTGTTTATCAAACAAAAAAAGTAAAAGCATGGTTAAATGTTTATTCAGAACAGGATGCAAAAAATCAGACTTTGCAACAAGACTTATCAATTAGTCAAAAGAGAAAACTTTCTGAAATTGGAGATACTTTAAGTCTCGCTCGGATTTCCAGTATTGATTCTGTTGGCTTTTTCGAAAATCAGAACCTTTATTTAATGAAAGACTCTTTGTCATTTGATTCTGTCTTGGTTTCATCAGTCGCTCCTGATTCTGCAATTTATAGAGCTACTTTTGAATTTGTTGGACAAGGAAATGGAGATTATGTTTTTAGTCATTTTAATGCCTTGGGAAAGGTTTACAAATGGGTAATGCCTGTTGGTGGACTTTCCGTTGGAGATTATGCAGCTTCGCGTTTAATTGTAACGCCTAAAAAACGACAATTGGTAACTGCTGGTTATCGTCTTAATCTTACTAAAAGAAGTTATTTGGAAACGGAACTAGTTTTAAGCAATAACGATGTAAACACCTTTTCACGCTTCAATAGCAATGATAACCAAAGCGGTGGAGGTCGAGTACTTTTTGTTGGGGACATCCCGTTTTCTAAAGATTCAATTTCCAAATGGATTTTGAGAACCAAGGTAGAAGTCGAAACACTCGAAAAGAATTTTATTCCAATTGAGCAATATCGAAAGGTTGAGTTTGACAGAGATTGGAACACTCGCAATAAAGGATATATCGGTAATCAATTGGCAAGTAAAATTGGTGCGTCAGTTATAAATCGCAATGGTGAAATAAATTTAGAAGGACAGCAATATTTAATCGGAGGAGATTACGAAGGATATCGGGGAGAATTTGCTGGTCGATGGAATCAAAAAGGTTTTAGCGCGAATTGGAATAGTAGTTATTTGAAAAGCGCAGCAGAAGGGAAAAATGATTTTATTCGTCAAAAAGTCGATTTATCTCAAAATATTGGATGGTTCAAAATTGGTTTTATTGACGATCAAGAACAGAATAAATTTCGCAATAATCAATTAGATTTATCTAGTTATGGCTTTTTTGACTATCAATTCTATGTTAGTAACAGCGACTCAATTAGGAATAAGTACAAAATATTTTATCGTGAACGATACGACCAGAGATCAGATAGTGTTCAATTAAAATCAGCCGCTAAAGCAACTACCATTGGTGGTGAAATCACATTATCAGAGTGGAAAGATCATCGGTTGAATATTTTAGGGAGTTACCGAGAACTCGAAATTTTGGATAAAACATTGATTAACGTAACACCTGAAAACACATTACTTGGTAGAGTCGATTACGAGATGAAAGCATTTAAAGGAGCCATTCATTTAAACACATTTTATGAAATAGGTTCGGGCTTAGAATTGAAAAGAGAGTTTTTATACATTCAAGTAAATGACGGGCAAGGTGTTTATACGTGGGTAGATTACAACAATGACAATGTGAAAGATTTAAACGAGTTTGAAATTGCTCAATACGCTGATCAAGCGAGTTACATTCGTGTTTTCACACCTAGTAATCAATATGTGAAAACTTATTCAAACGAATACAATCAGTCTATTAATTTACGTCCTGAAAGAGTATGGTCAAATAAGAAAGGTGTTTTAAAATTCATCACTCGCTTTTCGGACCAAGCAAGGTTTAGAATCAATCGAAAAACAGATTATTTTAATGTTAGCGAATCCTTTAATCCATTTGTGACAACAATTAACGATACAAATCTAATAGCAATCAATTCAAACATTCGGAACACACTTTATTTTAATCGAAATTCAAACATTGCAGGAGTAGAGTATTACTATCAAAATACAAGTAGTAAATCATTGTTGGCATCTGGGTTTGATTCGCGATTTAATGAATATAATGAAGTTACTGCACGATGGAATATCATTCGGAAGATAACAATTAAGGTTTCAGGAACTAAGGGAATAAAGGCCTCTGAAGCTGATTATACATCAGGTAGAAATTATCGGTTGGATTATGTAACACTTGAACCTTCCATTATTTTTCAGCCAAATACTATTTTTAGACTAACACTTGATGGAAGATTGTCTGAAAAGAAGAATGCAGAAGAACTAGGGGGCGAATTATCAACTGTTCAAGAAGTTGGATCAACTTTTAAAATCAACCAAGCTGAAAAAGGGAGTTTGCAAGGTGGGATGAAGCTGGTAAACATTGACTATTCTGGTATTCAGAATTCTGCATTAGGTTTTGAGATGTTAGAAGCATTGAAACCGGGTGTAAATTATACTTGGAATATTGGCTACCAGCGATCTATTTCTAAAAGTCTCCAACTCTCTATTATGTACAACGGAAGAAAGTCGTTAGACACGAAATCCATTCATTCTGGTGGGATGGAATTGCGAGCCTTTTTCTAGCCTGAACTTATTGGTTTAATAATTGTACAATCAATTATAAATTCTTTGTATGAAACTGAAAATTCAAGAACCTTGTAATGAAGATTGGAATAACATGAAAATTGGGTTGATATCCCGTCATTGTGATTCATGCAATAAGTCCGTAATGGATTTCACGACAAAAAACAGGGGGGAAATTATTACTTATATTTTATCCAATCCCAATGAAAGCGTTTGTGGTCGAATGCGTCAAGATCAGTTTGATTTCACACATGATGATATCCCTTTTTTGATTGAAGCCTTAAAAACGTCAAAAGCACAAAGCCCATTTTTAATTTTAGCATTGGTATGTTTAAGTTTGGCTTCGTGTAGTGAAACCCCCAAAATGAATAACATACAAACTCCGCCTCCAATAGAAAAACAGCTATTAGTAGAGGACACTGTTGAAAATAAAGTAGAAACCCCGAAGGCTAAAAAAGAAACGAAGAAAATTTCCGATGTAAAAAGTGTTGATGAGCAATGTGTTAACTTAGTTAGTACTAAAGGTGAAGTTATCGTTGCTGGAGGAATTGAACCCGAAATTCAAGGTGGCATGGAAATCGTTGAAATTCCTGAAGAAGAAATTCCTATTGCAAATACGGAAGAAAAAATACATCAGTATGTAGAGCAAATGCCAGAATTCCCTGGTGGGGTTGACTCTTTATTTGCATTCATTAAAGCGAATTTAAAATATCCGAAATTTGAGAAAGAGAACAACATTCAAGGGAATGTATATGTTCGTTTTGTGGTAGAAAAAGACGGAAGTTTATCGCGTGTTGAGATATTAAAATCGGTAGAGGGATCAATAAACTTTGATAAAGAAGTAAAGCGATTGATTTCATTGATGCCTAACTGGAAACCAGGCACGTCTAATAACATAAAATTGAGAGTGTACATGACACTCCCAATTCAATTTAAGCTTATTTAGTTCTATTAAAAAATGTAACGAATTGCAAAAGCACCTCCGTATCCAAATCCACCGTAGTAATTAGAAAATGACCACATTGGTCTAGTATCCAAACTCAATAATAAAGGAACATCCAAATCAGAGAAGTCGTATTCCAATCCTATTTGACCACCAATTCCAATTGCAATTCCTGAACCATTAGAATACACATTGTCTTTTTTGTTG